>OCAF01000017.1_pt1 | contig 123170 bp, 106 predicted proteins | sample 1477101 | NCBI WGS metagenome assembly OCAF01 (sample SAMEA2580286, study PRJEB22360) | human gut metagenome | biome: human gut; feature: human-associated habitat; material: faeces | place: Denmark | collected 2008/2010
GCGATTCGAGGGGCCGCCGGCGAGGGCGGGCCGTGGGGGCGGGGAGCCGATGAACGAGGTCATCGCCTCGAAGCTCTGCGTGCGGCTGGGCGTTCCCGCCGTCCCGTATTCGCCGGCGCGCAGCGGCAACCGCTTGGTCTGCACGTGCGAGGACATGCTCACCAGCCATGAGGAGCTGGTCTCCGCCTGGCAGGTGCTCCAATCCGTCAAAACCACCAATGTACTCAACTCGCATGACCAGTGGATCCACGCCGCAGTCGGCTTCGGAGTCGGCGAACGGGAGATCCGTGACGCCACGGACGATTGGCTTGTGGTCGACTACCTCATGCGCAACACCGACCGGCACTACAACAATTTCGGTCTGATCCGCGACATCGAGACGCTCGAGGTCCGTCCGGCCCCGATCTACGACACGGGAGCGAGCCTGTGGAGCGGCGAGCTCGACGTGGATGGCCGGGACTGGTTCGCCAAGCCGTTCTACACCGCGACCGGCAAGCCCTCGGCTTTGCGGCAGCTCAGACTGGTGGAGGACTGGAGCCGGTTCGACCTGGACGCCCTGTCGGACTGGCCCGACGAGGCGGCGCACGAGTTGTCGCGCATGCGCATGTTCGCGCCCGAACGCCTCGACGCCATCCGGGACCAGCTCACGAAGCACATCGGAACGATTCGCAGGATCAGGGAGGGCAAGGCCCTTCGCACGTCCGATCCGATCCGTAGCAGGACGAATCTGCTGGACAGATTCGGCGACACGCTGCGGAAGAACCTTGCCCGGCAAGACGGGGATGGCAAGAGCGCCGGGATTGATTACAAAGGTCCTGGGTGCCATATGAGCCATTAGGCCGAAAGCACCGACTTTGGAGTGGATGGGGGAAGAACAAGGTGGTCGCATACCACCGTCAAGTGCCGTACCGTGTACTCGAACGCATCCCTGAAAAGAGCGTTTTGGATTCGCGTGGATCCGATTGCGGCAACATGGTCATCCATGGGGACAATCTCGAAGCACTCAAGGCCCTGCTGCCCGAATACGAAGGCAAAGTGGATTGCATCTACATCGATCCTCCATACAACACCGGCAACGTGGACGAGCTCAAAGACGTGGATCTCATGTCCGAGGAATGTCCGATACGGTTCATCATCACGGTGGAGGCGTTGAGCGAGGGCTGGGACTGCCCGTTCGCCTATGTCCTGGCAACCGTCGCGAAGTCGTCCACGAACTTTGCGGTCATCTGTATTTTCTTCTGTACGATGTCGTCCGTGTCGTCATTTTTAATGGCAGCGATGGCAAGCATGGTCTGGTGCTTGCTACTGTTGACAGTTCTGCCCCTCGCCAGAAGCTGTTCGACTATCTCTTCGGCAAGGGGCGTACGGTGATGGATTCCGGGGGGGGGCTGAAACCGATTCCGTTATCTCGTTTTTTCGGTATTTCCGTATTCCGGTATCTTGGCATGCGTCATTTACCTACATTTTTTGGTAAATGTAGATTCCTCCGACAGGCTGAAGATATCCCTTTAGGATTTTATCCTGACGAATCTTCTCCCCGAGGATCTTATCCGAATAGTCCAGTAGATAATCAAGAGTCGCCTGATACGGTTCGAGCATGAAGACGCATCGGCTTAGCGACTCCAGGTAATGAAGCCGCTTTCTGCGTTTCCTCTCATTGGATAATGGCTGCAAACCAGGTTCGGTCATTCCGTTGCGAAAGTATTTATGCCATTTGCGTGACAATGAGGGGAACCTGATTTTAATCCATGCTCTTTGTGCCCAGGTTGGGGATACGCGTGCCGCTGGAAGCGTTATGAAGCATTCATCGTAGAATATGGAATTCTTATATATGGCTTCCCATATCGGTATACGTCCTTCAGCGTCTTTCATGGTCTGATTGACTCGTTCGGCCCATTTGCGGAACTTCTCATATGCCGAGGAGGCCAACCCGAGGAAGAAACCAAACAGTGCACTGAAGAAATTCTGGAAAACCGGATTCGATTCACTTGGAATCAAGAAAATGGCAATCAGGCAAATGACGCTCAGCCCGACGGCAATCGCAGCCGGTCTAATGCGGCGGATCCGTCGTCTATAGAAATCCGGATTCATATTCAGCAACTTGCCCAAGTCGTTAATCAAACATCCCGAAGCGGACTCAGGATACACCTTTATATCGCTGGCTGAATCCGCGGTCTGGTTTCCTCCATCGGTGTCATGTCTATCGAAAGCGTCCATGCCGAATACTGTCTTGTATGAGATGGGATTCTCCTTACCGAGATAAATAAGCGAAACCATCATACATAACTTTCTGATTGACGCTCATTCCGTCCAAAACGATATAAGCAGTCTCAAAGCGCGATCACCATCGGTTCGCAGGTCTTCTCGTTCATCGGTTTCTCCTTGTCTCGGTTTTCCAGTGTTTCCGTATTCCGGTTTTTCGGTTTTTTAGGTAAAACGGTTTCCCGGTTTTCACCGGTTCCGGTATCCCGTTCCAGCAGGATCTTCCTGAGCCTTTCCACCTCGTCCCGGATCTTGCCGATCTGACGCTCCTTCTGGGCGATGACGGTGCGGTGGCGTGCCTGACGTGTCATGCGTGGCATCTGGCGAAAGGATTGCGACTGGAATGAAGGACTTTAGGAGCGGAATCAGGCGCGGCTCCGTCTAAGGGCCGTCGGTTTTGCTAGAATTTAAGGAGAAAAGGAGGTGCGATGTTCGGAACGATATCTGAATCCGAGATGCGCCGCCGCACGGAGAACGTCGGACTGTCGGTGCAGTCCGTGCGGCTGGAAGGCGGCGACGTGACGAGGGCCTTCATGCGCGATGCCGGAGAATATGCGCGGGGAACAATCGATGGCACCGAACTTCTTGCCCGCACCCGTCGCCGTTACGGACTGGAGTGATGATGGCGCGTGTCTTCGATCCCTACCTGATTCCGGGAACGAACGTGCTGCGGAACCTTGTGGGCGCCACGGACGAGGATGCGTTGGCGGCTGCGGAGAACGATCTCTGCTCCGCCCGTGCCGCCATTCTGAGAGAGAACCTCCCGTCTGCGGAAGGGACGCTGGAACAGCTTCGCCGCATACACCGGTTCCTCTTCCGGGACGTGTACGACTGGGCGGGGGAGGTGCGAACCATCGACATGGGCAAGGGCGAGGGGCTTCCCTTCCAGCCATTGGAGCTGTTCAGCATAGGGGTTCGCTACTCCGAGGGGGTGCTTCGCGGTGACGATCTTCTCAAAGGTCTCGGCCATGACGAATTCGTAAAGCGTCTGAGCGTCAGCTACAACAACTTCAACATCCTTCACCCGTTCCGTGAGGGCAACGGGCGGACGCAGCGCATTTTCTGGGAGATCATCGCGCGCGAGGCCGGCTGGTATTTCGACTGGGGGCTCATCGACAAAAGGACGAACGATCAAGCCTCGATCGTGGGGATGCAGCGAAACGACCTGCGTCCTCTCGAGGATATGTTCAGAAGAATCGTCAAGCCGTTGTCAGAACCGTTGACCATGTCGAATGACCTGGCCCATCTTGGTGAATATGCGCAACCGGCGAACACGGCATACGACATGTCTCTCGCGCAGCGCCGTCACGTGTATGAGCATTACTCCTACCAACGCACCGTCGTCTCCCCGGGGCAAGGAAAGCCGGAACGCGGGCACAAGGCAAGATGACTTTCGGATGCGTCGGACCAGGATCCATTACCTTGGTATGTGGTTTTCGGTATTTTGTTCTTTCAGCATTCCGGTATTTCGTTTTTTTTTCGGTATTCACCGTTTCCGGTATCCGGTCGGGTGAGGGCATTGGCTCGCGGCCAGCCGTGGGTTGCCTCACGCGTCTAATGTTGCGGCGGCAGATGCCGCAACGCTTAGACGTGCGGGCTTGTTCCGTTTGATGCCGGTCTTCACCGGTTTCGGTTTTTCAATATTTCGGTTTTATGGGTATGCCTATCCGGCCTGGTTTCGTTCCCTTCCGTCGTCTTCGAGCTCCTCCAGTCTTCTCCGGAGTCCGGCGACGGTCTGCCGCAGCTGGTCGATTTCCTCCTCCTTCCGGGCTATCTGCGCCTTGATGCCGGCCGGCTCCTCGGCGGGGAGGTATTCGAGCGCCAGTCGTTCGGCGACGTCGCGCCTGTGTCTCGGCACCACGCGTTGGTAGCATCGGACGGCCACGTCGACGTCCACATGGCCGAGCTCGTCCATGGTCTCGCGCAGCGTGCCGCCCTGGATCATGAACATCGTCGCGTGCGTCGCGCGCAGGGAGTGGAACGTCACGTCCTCGCGGTTGATTCTTTTCCTCGCGGTGCGGAACTGCCGTTGGATCGTCGTCGGGTTCAGGACCCGTTCCGGGTGCCTGATCGCGTGGAAGAGCATCGTGTCGGGATCCCTGTCGGGACAGAACCTGTCGATATGTTCCCTGATGAGACGGCAGACCGGTGCGGGGATGGGTACGACTCGGTGGCTTTCCGGGGTCTTCGTCTCGTCGAGCCGGTATTCGCCCAGATCGTCCGGACCCTGCGTCACGGAGTGCCGCACGTACAGCAGCCTGTGGTCGAGGTCGATGTCCCTGAGTTGCAGTCCGCAGACCTCTCCGATGCGCAGCCCGCCCACCAGCAGCGCGAGATGGATCGACAGGCGGTAGTATTCCGGGAAGCCCTCGACCAGCGTGTTGATCTCCTGTTTGGTCATCGGCGCCTGCTCGCGTCTTTTGGACGGTCTCTTCCTCGTGACGAGGTTGCATGGATTCGAGGGCAGCAGCGGCGGACCTCCGTCCGGTTGCCGCTCGGTCGCGGCCCTCGTCACGCGCTTGAGCAGCCAGACCGCGTGCTCAAGCGCGGAGGGACGCACCTCGTCGCACGCCTTCGCATACCATTCGTTGACGAATTCCTCCGTGATGTCGCACATGGGCGTCTCGCCGAACCAGGGGAGCAGTTTGTCCAACGCCGCCTTCTGGATCCGCTTGCTTCTTCCGCTCAGCTCCGATCCGTCCTTCTTCCGCAGGTCGGCGACGAAACGCGTCGCGTATGAGGAGAACAGGACCCTGCCGTGCATCGTCCTCGCCGACGGATGCGTCCACCTGCGGATTCCCTTTTTATGGTCGATGACGAGCGCGTGCTCCTCGTCGAGCCAGCGGTACGCCTCGGTCTGGAATTCCAATCCGAACCGGCGGTAGATTCTTTGCCTGGGATTGACGGGACTCTGGTATCGGGCCTGCCAGGAGACGATCCTTCCGTCTGCGTCTTTGCAGGCGACGACGCATCCCCATTTTCGTCTTTTCCTGTCTCCGTTGGACATCGGTTGTTTTGTCTTTCTCTACTTCTTGAAAAACCATTAGAAGAAAGAGTAATTGCCTACGCCGGTGATTTTGAATAAGGTGCCACCCTGCGGCCTCGGGGATTCTATTTTTCGGGAAAACCGGGATTGTTCAGAGTGGTTTTGATTGGAATCTCAGCGATCTTCAGTGACCTGTTTCCTGGTGTCGCATCCCAGAGAAGAAGCATCATGCGCATGTCACCTTCGGAGGTGCGCATGATGATGGTAGTCATGGTCTTAAGTGTCTCATGGGCTTGAGACCGGGCTGAGACCGTGGGGGAAAGCGTTATTGTCGCAAGGCTTTTTTGGGGACATGATGGGGACGATGATGGGACCAGGTCCGTCCTCCTTAACTTGTATGTCGCATTCCTCGTCGCATATACAGCTCTGTTGAGCGCTCAGTGTCTTCATGGTCTTGACGTGATGAGCGGATTGGTGACGGCGTGTTGGGCAGTTTTTAGAGGATTGATCCTTGTCTCGGAATTCGTTGTGGTTCCGGCATCCGAGTGGTAGGGCGGAGCCTTTGACTGTTGAACCAGTACACGTAGCTGCGCCATTCCCCGCAATCAAACAGCAATGCCCGGTCTCAAGCCCATGAGACACTTGGGATCATGACTACCATCATCATGCGCACCTCGCATGATAATCGCACGTGGTCGTTTTTGGCTCTATTCCAAGGTTTTCCGATTTCGGGAAACCTGCCGATCAGCCTCGTTCTCCACGAGGCGCCTACAGGCACTCGAAAATAATCCGGGAGCACTCCACCGTCCCCGCCGGAGCCTGGCATCTTCGCCAGTCCCCAAAATCACCCACCATCCTCGCATTGCGCGGCATCACGCCCGTGACGACACCGTCGGAAAACGCGTTGCGCAGAATACGCCGACAACCAACAATCCATTTCGTTCATCGAACACAAACATCGACATGCAGATAATATCCAGGGAGAAAAACCGTTGGCCCCGCCATCATCATGAATGCGACTGGCGGTGGGGCGGGACGTCGCCCGTAGCATCAAGACCGGCATCCAGGTCGTTCGCGTCACGCAACGACAGCCTGCCGAAATACTTCAGCAAGTCACCATTGCCGAACCAGAAACGCTGCGAGCATCTCGCCACGGATGGCTTGTACAGACCCTCCTGACGCCAGTCAAGCAACGGAACGTCACCCGGACCGTTCCATGTCGTCACGCTGGTCACCTTGACGACGATGCCCGAGACCCGATCCTCCTCGACCCTGGTGACGATGACGGGTCTGACCTTGCCCACGCCGGGATGATCGGGGAACTCGACGCGCATCAGCCACACGTCGTACACTTCCGGCTCACGCATGATCGTAGATGTCATCCGCCGGATCGTCCCACTCCTGAGGCAGCACGATATTGCCCGTGCTTTTCGAACGCTCGAAACGATACGCGTCGTGAGCCGGAGGAACCGGATACCCGTCGGATCGGACCGGCCTCAGACTCGGCGTGAACGGCATGCCCTTGTCACGGACCGCCTGCCGCAGGCAGATCTCCGTGAACGAGCTCAAGCTCAAACCCATCCGCTCAAGCACGTCCGTCGCCTCGCGCTTGACCTCCGGATCCAATGCAATGGTCGTCCGTTCCTTCACAGCCATAGCAGCCTCCCATCCCCTCAATAGGTTACATAATAATTATGTAAATTATATGCAATATAAACACACGTCACAAGCCACTCACATACATTCCGCTTGATTGGCATCACCGCCCGGTCTCAAGCCCATGAGACACTTGGGACCATGACTACCATCATCATGCGCACCTCCGAAGGTGACATCACCATCAACCTGTTCGACGATCAGACGCCCGTGACCGTGAAGAACTTCCTCGGTCTGGCGACCGGCGAGAAGGAATGGACGGACCCGTTCACCGGCCAACCGTCCCATGAGCCGTTCTATAACGGCCTGACCTTCCACCGCATCATCAAGGACTTCATGATCCAGGGCGGCTGCCCGCTGGGCAATGGCACCGGTGGCCCCGGCTACGACTTCGACGACGAGATCGTCCCCGAACTCACGTTCGACCGGCCGTATCTGCTGGCCATGGCGAACGCCGGCCTGCGTCGCGGCCGCGACGGCAAGGCGCATGGCACCAACGGCTCCCAGTTCTTCATCACCACCGTGCCGACCCCGTGGCTCGACGGACACCACACGATCTTCGGCGAGGTCGCCGACGACGAGTCCAAGGCCGTGGTCGACAAGCTTGAGGCCGTGCCGACCGACCGTTCCGACGCGCCGCTCGAACCTGCCGGCATCATGTCCATCGAAGTGGTGAAGTAAGCGCGGCGGCAATTCGAAGCCGACACTCCGATACACATGGAAGAGCCCTGAACCCTCGTCGGGTCAGGGCTCTTCGTATGCGTGCCGGGTCTGTTACCACCCTCCGGCGCTGCGCGCCACCTCCCGCCAGCGGGAGGGGAGGGAGCTACAGGACGTTGAAGTGCTTGAGCGCGTTCATGATGCCGTCGTGGTCGACGTCATCGGTGATGTAGTCGGCCGCGGCCTTCGCCGGTTCGGTCGCATTGCCCATCGCCACGCCGATGCCGGCGAAGGCGAGCATGTCGGCGTCGTTGCCGCCGTCTCCGAACGCGATGGTCTGCTCGCGCGTCCAGCCGTAATGCCGCATGAACCGCTTCATTCCCTCGGGTTTGCCGCCGTCGGCGGGAATCAGGTCGGTGAAGTCCGGATGCCAGCGCACGCCTCTGACATTGCGACACATGGCGGACAGCTTCGCTTCATCTTCAAAGCTGATGTACGGGCTGATCTGGAACGTCTCATACTTCAGCGCCCTCTCGTGCGGATCGTCGATGTTCACGGTCGGTGCGGTCTTGCCGAGTTGGCGCCACGTGGCCCGCATCGCGTCGGTGATCTGGTTGAAGTAGACGTAATCCTTTTCGCAGTAGTTCGCCACCACGTCGGGGTGCTCGTCAAGCCAGCGGGTGATGGTGACGATGTCCTCGGGCAGCAGCGACTCCTTCTCCAGGAGCCCGTGGTCGTCGAAGCAGTACTGCCCGTTCAGCGCGATGATGCCGTCGAAGTGCACCGGCATCATGTTGAGCACGACGGTCATGTGCGACGGCGCCCGACCGGAGCAGATGAACACCTTCACCCCGCGATCCTGCAGCTCGTGCAGCGCGTCGATGGAGGACTGCGGGATCACATGCGTCACGAAACTCGTCAGCGTGCCGTCGATGTCGAAGAACGCCGCCTTGATGTCGGCGCGCACGGTGGCCGTCGCGCCTCCGGCGCCCGCTGTCATGATGTCGTCCGATGCCATGTGCGCAACCTCCGCGATACGAAATTCGGTCATCCCCAGTGTATGAACAGCACTGGATGGCATCCCGTAACGCGTTATCAGACCCGCCCCGAGACTGCCGCCGTGCACGCCCTATTATACGAACACATATAGGCCGATCCGCCATTTTCCGCCGATTTGCCGCCGTCGCTGCCGTATGGTGGGCGTTGTCAACCAATCAGAGTGGGAACGAACATGACAGCAGCAACATAGCAGGCGGGCTCTCCCGACAATGAGCCGGTGCGCGTCAACCATACCGTGCGCAACATCGTCATCGCCCTCATCGTGGTCGCCGTGATGAGCGCCGGCCGGGTCGTGGAGCGCGGAGATGTGTACAACGTGTTCGCGGCACCCCAGCAGGCGGTGACCAAGCGGTTCATCGACACGGTATCCGGTTCGGCCATCGGCTCGATCACCTACGAGTTCTCGGGCGACGATGCGCTGGTGCGCGACTTTCTCGGGGGAGCTGTCACGTTCCAGCGATGTCATCGACTTCGGCACGGCGGCGGACACCATAGGCTACGAGGACGCCATCGCCGCAGCCGTCCGCGGCAGACAAGGAGGAGACGCGATGAGTCCCTGGTCCCATGCATACGACATCGCCGGCCACCAGACCGACTGGACGGTTATCAGAAATTCGACCAGACGGTGACCTGGACGGCCGTGATCATCATGATCGTGCTGGTCCAGATCGTGCAGGGCATCGCGAACGCCATCGCCAAGCGTATATTGAAGCGACAGAGGTAACATGGCATGACATCTCGCGGGGAAGGAACGTAAATCATGGTCGAACATGTCGGGGTCACGGACGAGCTGATCGGCATACGGCATTATCTGCATCAGCATCCCGAACGCAGCTTCAAGGAGGTCGAGACCAGCGCGTATCTGGCCCGTCTGCTGCGCGGGCATGGCATAGACGTGCTCGACACGACGTTGGAGACCGGCGTCGTCGCGCTCATCGAGGGAGAGGTGCCGGGACCGCGCATCGCGCTGCGCGCCGACATCGACGGCCTGCCGATCACCGAGGACACTGGCCTGCCGTTCAGCTCGCTGAACCCCGGCGTGATGCACGGCTGCGGCCATGACCTGCACATGACCGGGCTTTTGGGCGCGGCGTTCTGGCTGGCCGATCACCGCGACCGCATCGCAGGCAGCGTGAAGATCGTCTTCCAGCCGGCCGAGGAGGTGGGCCTGGGCGCCCGCACGGTCGTGGAATCCGGCGCGACGGATGACGTGAAGGCCATCATCGGCACGCATAACAACCCGAACTACGCCCCCGGACAGATCGCCATCGGCCCTCAGCCGATGATGGCCGGCTGCGTGAAGTTCAAGGTCACGCTGCACGCCCAGGGCACCCATGCCGGGTACCCGCAGAAGGGCACCGGCCCCATCGAGGCGCTCGCCTCGATGATCCTCGCCCTGCAGACCATCGTGAGCCGCAACATCTCGCCGTTCCACGCCGTGGTGCTGTCCATCACCGAAGTGCATGGCGGGCACGTGTGGAACGTCGTGCCCGCCGAAGCGGGATTCCAGGGCACCGTGCGCTTCTTCGACCAGGACGACGAACGGCTGGTCCACCGGCGTTTCGTGGCGGAGGTCGAGCACACGGCCGAAGCGTACGGGATCGCGGCCGACGTGGACTGGGACTGCATCCAGGTGCCGCTGGTCGGCGACGAGGAGCTGTCCGAGGCGGTCGCGGCCGACGTGCCCTCCTACGCGGCGCTCAAGCCGATACATCCCAGCATGGCGGGGGAGGATTTCGTGGAGTTCTCGGGATGCGGGGCCCGTCTGGTGTTCGCGTTCATCGGCTCGAACGGGGAACCAGGGTGCGCCGACTGGCACAGTCCGCACTTCGTCGGCGTGGACGGCGCGATCGGGCCCGCCGTTGACTTCTACGTCAACGCCTCGCTGCGGGTGCTCGCCGAGCTTCGCTGACGGGCGGTGGGACGGATCATCCCGCGTGACGGCATGTGCCGCCCCTGTCGTCCGTCATCTCGGCTGGGTACTATAGGACACTATGACCCATCTTCGTTTTGCCCTTGCCCAGATCGACACCTGCGTCGGCGACCTCGACGGCAACGCCGACAAAATCATGCACTACGCGCATCTCGCCGCGCATGAAGGCGCCCACGTCGTCATCTTCCCGGAAATGACGCTGACCGGATACCCCATCGAGGATCTGGCGTTGCGCCGCACGTTCCGCAAGGCGGCGTGGGACAAGGCGAACTGGCTGGCGACCGAGCTGGAGGCCGACGGATTGGGCGACCTGTATGTCGCCGTCGGCACGGTCGGCACCGACCACGCGTCCGACAAACCTCGCAACCGCATGGTCGTGCTGCACGACGGCATGGTCTGGGCCGGCTACGACAAGCATTTCCTGCCGAACTACGGCGTGTTCGACGAGTTCCGCATCTTCGCGGCCGGCGACCGCACCGTCGTGCTCGACATCGACGGCGTGCGCATCGGCGTGGCGATCTGCGAGGACATCTGGCAGGACGGCGGGCCGGTCGCCCGGCTCGCCGACGAGCATATCGACGTGCTGATGACGATGAACGGCTCGCCGTACGAGGAGGGCAAGACCCATACGCGTTACGACCTCGCGGTCAGGCGTGCGGCCGAGGTCGGCGCCCCGATGATCTACGTGAACCAGGTCGGCGGTCAGGATGACCTGGTGTTCGACGGCGGCAGCTTCGTTGTCGACCGCGACGGCACGTTGCTGGAACGTTCCCCGATGTTCATGGAGCATCTGGGACTCTTCGACCTCGACACGGACGCCGAGCATCAGACGACGGGCGACATCGCGGACCTTCCCGACCCGGACGAGGAGGTGTACACCGCCTGCGTGCTGGGCCTGAAGGACTACATGGCGAAGAACCGGTTCTCCGGCGTGTGCCTGGGCCTGTCCGGCGGCATCGACTCCGCGCTGGTGGCGGCGATGGCCGCCGACGCCTGCGGCGGACACAACGTGCATGGCATCTCGATGCCGAGCATGTATTCCTCCATCGGTTCCAAGGACGACGCCGCCGACCTGGCGGCCAACATCGGCGCACATTACGACGTGCAGCCGATCGAGCCCATGTTCAATGTGTACCAGGGCCAGCTCAAGCTCGAAGGCGTGGCCGCGGAGAACCTGCAGGCCCGCATCCGCGGCGTCATCGTCATGGCGTACTCCAACAGCCTCGGTCTGCTCGCCGTCGCCACGGGCAACAAGTCCGAGCTGGCGTGCGGCTATTCGACCATCTACGGCGACGCCGTCGGCGGATACGCGCCGATCAAGGACCTGCTCAAGACCCGTGTCTGGGAACTGTCCCGCTGGCGCAACCGGGCCGCTGCCGCAGGCGTCGGCATCGGCGGGCTGCGCATCGTCGGCAATGAGAACGGCGATGCCGGAACGCCGCTGCCCGGCGGCGTGATGATTCCGGTCAGCAGCATCGAGAAGGCGCCGAGCGCCGAGCTGCGCCCGGGGCAGAAGGATTCCGATTCGCTGCCCGAATATGAACTGCTCGACAAGGTGCTCGCCGCATACATCGAGCATGCGCACGGTCGCGCCGACCTGCTGGCCGACGGCTTCGACGAGAAGACCGTCGACACGGTGATGCGACTGGTGGACCGCGCGGAGTGGAAGCGCCGCCAGTATCCGCTCGGGCCGAAGGTCACCGCGCTCGCGTTCGGCCGCGACCGGCGTCTGCCCGTCACCAACGCGTTCCGTGAGTAGGGGAGCGCTCGCCCGGCCGCCGCATAGGCGCGGTGCCGGGCGCCGCGGCGCGCTACCATGGGTGCGGGGAGGACGCCATGACCGACAAGCAGTGGTATTTCAACACGAAGACCGAGCAGCCCGAGTTGGGCATGCTCTCGCCGAGCTCCCACCGCATGGGGCCGTACAAGACCCGCGAGGATGCCCTTGAGGCGTGGAAGATCGTCAAGGAGCGCAATGCGCTGTGGGCGGAAGCCAATCGCAAGTGGCGCAAATGGGGCGAGAACACGCCCTCGGGCGGCCGCGACGACGGCTTCGACGGCTTCGACGACTGACGACACGGCGTGAATGTGAGATAAGTCACGCCGTCTCTCAGCCAGCTCACATCGACCGGCTAGTAGAATCATTTCTTGACAACAACGTGAAGATGCGTTGCACGACACAAGGAGTGAATATGACAGCAGTTGATGCGACCGCTCTTACTGCCGAAGAGCTTCAGGCCAAGGCCTGGGACGGCTTCGTCGAAGGCGACTGGCAGAAGGACATCGACGTTCGCGACTTCATCCAGAAGAACTACACCCCGTACACCGGTGACGAGTCCTTCCTGGCCGACGCGACCGACAAGACCAAGCACCTGTGGAAGTACCTCGACGACAACTATCTGGCGGTCGAGCGCAAGCAGCGCGTCTACGATGTCGACACCCACATCCCGGCCAGCATCGACGCCTTCCCGGCCGGTTACATCGATTCCCCCGAGGTCGACAACGTCGTTGTCGGCCTGCAGACCGACGTCCCCTGCAAGCGTGCGATGATGCCGAACGGCGGCTGGCGCATGGTCGAGCAGGCCATCAAGGAGGCCGGCAAGGAGCCGGACCCGGAGATCAAGAAGATCTTCACCAAGTACCGCAAGACCCACAACGACGGCGTCTTCGGCGTCTACACCAAGGACATCAAGATCGCCCGCCACAACAAGATCCTCACCGGTCTGCCGGACGCCTACGGCCGCGGCCGCATCATCGGCGACTACCGCCGCGTGGCCCTGTACGGCGTCGCCGCGCTGATCAAGTTCAAGCAGCGCGACAAGGATTCCGTGCCGTACCGCAACGACTTCACCGAGCCGGAGATCGAGCACTGGATCCGCTTCCGCGAGGAGCACGACGAGCAGATCAAGGCCCTCAAGCAGCTCATCAACCTCGGCAACGAGTACGGCCTGGACCTGACCCGCCCGGCGCAGACCGCGCAGGAGGCCGTGCAGTGGACCTACATGGGCTACCTCGCCTCCGTCAAGAGCCAGGACGGCGCCGCCATGTCCTTCGGCCGCAACTCCGCGTTCTTCGACTGCTACTTCGAGCGTGACCTGCAGTCCGGCAAGATCACCGAGACCGACGCCCAGGAGATCATCGACAACATCGTCATGAAGCTGCGCATCGTGCGCTTCCTGCGCACCAAGGACTACGACGCGATCTTCTCCGGCGACCCGTACTGGGCGACCTGGTCCGACGCCGGCTTCGGCGACGATGGCCGTCCGATGGTAACCAAGACCTCCTTCCGTCTGCTCAACACGCTGACGCTGGAGCACCTCGGACCCGGCCCCGAGCCGAACATCACAATCTTCTGGGACCCGAAGCTGCCGGAAGGCTACAAGCGCTTCTGCGCCAAGATCTCGATCGACACCTCGGCCATCCAGTACGAGTCCGACAAGGAGATCCGCAACCACTGGGGCGACGACGCGGCCATCGCCTGCTGCGTGTCCCCGATGCGCGTCGGCAAGCAGATGCAGTTCTTCGCGGCCCGCGTGAACTCCGCCAAGGCCCTGCTGTACGCGATCAACGGCGGTCGTGACGAGATGACCGGCATGCAGGTCATCGACAAGGGCGTCATCGAGCCCATCGCTCCCGAGGCCGACGGCACGCTCGACTACGAGAAGGTCAAGAACAACTACGAGAAGGCCCTGAACTGGCTGTCTGAAGTGTATGTCAAGGCTCTGAACATCATCCACTACATGCACGATAAGTACGCCTACGAGTCCATCGAGATGGCGCTGCACGACAAGGAGGTGTACCGCACCCTCGGTTGCGGCATGTCCGGCCTGTCCATCGCCGCCGACTCCCTGTCCGCCGTCAAGTATGCCAAGGTCTACCCGATCTACAACAAGGACGCGAAGAACCTTGAAGGCCACGAGTACGAGTACGTCGAGGGCGCCGATGACGACCTGATCGTCGGTTACCGCACCGAAGGCGACTTCCCGATCTACGGCAACGACGACGACCGCGCCGACGACATCGCCAAGTGGGTCGTCTCCACCGTCATGGGTCAGGTCAAGCGCCTGCCCGTGTACCGCGGCGCCGTCCCGACGCAGTCCATCCTGACCATCACCTCCAACGTGGAGTACGGCAAGAACACCGGTTCCTTCCCGTCCCGCCACAAGAAGGGCACGCCGTACGCGCCGGGCGCCAACCCGGAGAACGGCATGGACTCGCACGGCATGCTGCCGTCGATGTTCTCGGTCGGCAAGATCGACTACAACGACGCGCTGGACGGCATCTCGCTGACCAACACGATCACCCCCGACGGCCTGGGCCGCGACGAGGATGAGCGCATCGGCAACCTGGTCGGCATCCTGGACGCCGGCAACGGCCACGGCCTGTACCACGCGAACATCAACGTCCTGCGCAAGGAGCAGCTTGAGGACGCCGTCGAGCACCCGGAGAAGTACCCGCACCTGACCGTGCGCGTCTCCGGCTACGCGGTGAACTTCGTCAAGCTCACCAAGGAGCAGCAGCTCGACGTGATCTCCCGTACCTTCCACCAGGGTTCGGTCACCGACTGACAGACGGTGACGACCGGACGATGAAGGGGGCGAGGCCGACCGGCTTCGTCCCCTTCTCATATGGTCGGGCAGGACGGCGCGCTTGGGAATCCGCGTGACGATCCTCACACGACATGAAGTCCATAGCGGGCGGACGCCGCGCAAAACGTTTGTAGTATGAAATACAGGAAGTACTTTCAAGGAGGACGATGATGTCTGATATCGCGCAATTCCGCACCACACGGCCGCATATGCTCAAAGCGTCGAAGGAATATGCCTCGCAGACCCTGATGGGAGGGCTTTCCGGCTTCGAATCGCCCATCGGCCTCGATAGGCGCGACCGCATCCACGCGCTCAAAAGCGGCGACATCGGCTTCGTCCACTCGTGGGACATCAACACGTCGGTCGATGGCCCGGGCACGCGCATGACCGTCTTCATGTCCGGATGTCCCCTGCGCTGCCAGTACTGCCAGAACCCCGACACATGGAAGATGCGCGACGGGCAGCCCGTATACCTCGACGCCATGATCAAGAAGGTTGACCGGTACAAGGACCTGTTCAAGGCCACGCATGGCGGCATCACGTTCTCCGGCGGCGAGTCGATGATGCAGCCGGCGTTCGTCTCGCGCGTGTTCCACGCGGCCAAGGAGATGGGCGTGCACACCTGCCTCGACACGTCCGGCTTCCTCAACACCAACTACACCGACGAGATGATCGACGACATCGACCTGTGCCTGCTCGACGTCAAGTCGGGCGACGAGGAGACCTACCACAAGGTCACCGGGGGGCTGCTGCAGCCCACCATCGACTTCGGACGGCGGCTGGCGAAGGCCGGCAAGAAGATCTGGGTGCGGTTCGTGCTCGTGCCGGGGCTGACCGACTCGGAGGAGAACATCGAGAACGTGGCCAGGATCTGCGAGAGCTTCGACGGGGCCGTCGAACACATCGACGTGCTGGGATTCCACCAGCTCGGGCGCCCGAAGTGGCATGAGCTGCGCATCCCGTACCCTCTTGAGCATCAGAAGGGCCCGTCCGCCGCGTTGAAGAAGCGTGTGACGGAGCAATTCCAGTCGCACGGATTCGTCGTGTACTGATAGGGAATCGTTCTCTGCGGTGTCGGACTCGAAAACCTACACAATCTTGCGTGTGGAAATACCGTAAAATCTTCGACGACACCGTAGCCTGTATATATGGCTGAAATCTTCGCGTTTCCGAGGGGCTCCGCAACGATGCGGCACCCGGACGCCGACATGCCTGAACGCCCGGTCGGCGTGCCGGACGCGGTCTGGTCGGCGGTGGAATCGGTGCGTTCCATGCCACGGGTGACGGGCATGCGCTACCGTGAGCTTCCCGTGCCCTCGACGCTGGCCGACTACGGCATCGGCGTGGAAATGGAATGCGTCGCGGATGACGACTCCCGTTCGTTCGGCGACGCCCACATGGCCTCGGGCTGGATCATGCTGCTGTACGTCGAGCGTGAACGCGAGGACTGGCACTCCCACTGGCGTTGCGTCGCCTACGCGCAGCTGCCGTTGCCGTCCGACGAGAACGATGGCCTCGCCCCGAGCATGTACTGGGACGGGATGCGCTCGTTCGTGGATGACGCCTCCTTAGGTGACGTGTCGGGTACGGTCACCGTCACGCAGAACACGTCGTTCGGACTCGCTCAGGAAGGAACCGCCGGCTGCGAGATGCGTGTCTCATGGACACCCCTTGCTAGCATGGATGGCGGTTTGGACGCGGGCGGCCAGGTGCAGTGCTGGGCGCGATTCGTGCAGTCCGCCAGCGAATGCGAGGAGGAGCCGTCAGTTGACCGATGAGCCGAGGCTGCAGACGCAGCCGCGAGGTGGTGTTCCGGATGTGACCGACACACTTGAAGGATTTCGGGAGGTATGCGACCGTCTGGCCGGGGCGGCCGGGCCGTTGGCCGCCGACGCGGAACGCGCCTCCGGATTCCGGTACGGCCATGAGGACTGGCTGGTGCAGTTCAAGCGCGAAGGCGCCGGCATAGTGCTGCTCGACCCCGTCGCCCTGACCCGCGCCGGTGCCGACTGGGGCATGTTCAACGACGCGGTCGGCGATGCCGTGTGGATATTACACGACTCGTTGCAGGACCTGCCCGGATTCGCCGACATCGGCCTGACGCCGCAGGCCCTGTTCGACACCGAGATCGCCGCGAGGATGCTGGGGCTGCACCGGTTCGGTCTCGCCGCGGTCACCGAGCATTATCTGGGCGTCACGCTCGCCAAGGAGCATTCCGCCGCTGACTGGTCATATCGGCCGCTGCCGAGGGACTGGCGCAATTACGCCGCATTGGACGTCGAACTGCTGATTGAGCTGCGCCGGAAGATGCAGCGCGAGCTGAAGTCGCAAGGCAAGGACGGATGGGCCGACGAGGAGTTCCGGTATGCGCTGCAGACCGGCATGGGACCCAGACGGGAGCATCCGGTGCCCTGGCTGCGCATATCGCACATCAACACCGTCAGCCAGGACCATCAGGGCCTCGCCGTGGCCAAGGCGCTGTGGGAGAAGCGAGACGAGCTCGCCCGCGCCTATGACATCGCGCCCGGACTGCTGCTCTCCGACGATTCGATAGTCGAGGCCGCGTCGCGAAAGCCCCGCAACGCCCGCGAATTCAGGATGATCAGGTCGCTCAACGAGCGCGTGCGCATGCGCACCGGCGGCGAGCAGGACAAGATGTTCGAACGGTACGCGCCGATTCAGCGCAAGGTCAAGCCCTCGGTATGGCGAGAGACGATTCGGCGCGCGCTGGAGCTGCCGCCGTCGCAATGGCCGGTGATGCCGGTGCCCGTGGCCGACGAGGAGCATGCGAACGCACCTCGCTCGATGAAGCTCTGGGCCACCAGGCACCCTCAGCGTATGCGGCTGCTGCAAGACGTGCGCAAAGTCGTCTCCCAGATCGCCGACGACACCCGCACCCCCGCCGAAATCATCGTCAAGCCGCAGATCCTGCGCAACCTGTGCTGGACCGACGAACCGCGCAAGCGCGATGTCGCGGAATTCCTCAAATCGCAGGGCGCCCGTGACTGGCAGGTGAATCTCATCGCAGCGTCCGTAAGTCGCGTTATCATGTAGAGGTTGCCTACCGGCAGATGAAGTAGAATAAACGACTTTCAGGAGCGCAAGCGTGAAAATCAGCGTTAGGAATCTCGAACCCACCAAGGTCAAGCTCACCATCACCGTCGACCCGGAGGAGTTCAACCCGTATCTGGATGCCGCCCGCAAGGAGATCGCCAAGCAGGTGAACATCCCCGGCTTCCGCAAGGGCCACGTCCCCGGCAAGATCATCGACCAGCGCATCGGCTTCGCAGCCGTCGCTGGCGAGGCCGTCAACAACGGCGTGCCGGAGCTCTATTCCAAGGCGCTTGAGGAGAAGAAGATCCATCCGATGTCCCAGCCGGAGATCGACGTGCAGGAAGTGCCCGAATCCGCCAAGGACGAGACCAAGCTGAAGTTCACCGCGACCGTCGAGCGTCGTCCCGACATCGAGCTGCCGGAACTTGACGGCCTGGAGATCGACGTGCCCAAGGCCCAGGTCACCGATGAGGACGTGAACAACCGCCTCGAATCCCTGCGCCAGCGCTTCGGCACCCTGGTCGGCGTCGACCGTCCGGCTGCCAAGGGCGACTTCGCGAACATCGACCTCGACGCCCAGATCGACGGCGAGTCCGTCGACTCCCAGGAAGGCGTGAGCTACGAGCTCGGCTCCGGCACCATGCTGGACGGTCTGGACGAGGCCCTCGAAGGCCTGTCCGCCGGTGAGGAGACCTCCTTCAACAGCAAGCTGCAGGGCGGCGAGCACGAAGGCGAAGAGGCGCTCGTCAAGGTCAAGGTCAACTCCGTGAAGACCGAGGAGTTGCCGGAGCTCGACGACGACTTCGCCCAGGACGCCTCTGAGTTCGATACCCTGGATGAGCTCAAGGCCGACGTGCGCAAGGCCGCCGAGCGCGACGCCGAAGGCCGTCAGGCCACCGAGGCCCGCGACGCCTTCATCGCCAAGCTTGAGGAAGGCGCCGAGATCCCGGTGCCGAAGGGCGTCAAGGCCGACATGCTTGAGCAGCAGCTCAAGAACGTGACCGCTGATCCGTCCAAGGCCACCGACGAGCAGAAGGCCGACGCCGAGAAGCAGGTCGTCAAGGAGCTCACCGACCAGATGGTGCTCGACGCCCTGGCCGAGAAGCTGGACGTCAAGGTCTCCCAGGCCGATGTCACCAACTTCCTCGCCTCCATCGCCCAGCAGTACGGCATGGACCCGTCCGCGTTCATCCAGGCCATCGTCAAGAACGGCCAGCTCGGCTCCGCCGTGCAGGAAGTTGGCCGCTCCAAGGGCCTGCTCGCCGGCATGCGCGCCGTCACCTTCAAGTCCGAAGGCGAGACCCTCGACCTGAGCTCCTTCCTCGGCGAGGCCGCTGAGGACGAAGAGTCCGAGAGTGTCGAAGCCGCTTCCGCCGCGGCCGCCGTCGCCGACGAGCTCGCCAAGAAGGACGACGAGAACACCGCCGACGCCGAGTGAGCGTAAATCGCGCGGCATCGCTGCTATCGCGGCGTGCCCGTGATGCTGAATGACTGATTTGACCCGGAACCGCAAAGGTTCCGGGTCAAGTCGTATATACGGTGGGATATGCGCGGTGAGGAGCGGGTGTAGGATGCCGCGGGTAGGCTGACATGGGCGGGTCTCCCGTTCCCGGACGTTCCACTCGCCATCGAAGAGGTGCATCATGGAGAAGACCGATTGGAAGCGCATCGGCTGGCTGACCGCGGCCACGCTGGTGCTCGGCGCGATCATCGGCGCATGCGCCGGCCTGCTGACGCTGCTGCTGTACGGCGTCGAATACGTGATGCTCGGATTCATCGAAAGCGAGTTCATTCCCGGCGCGTTCACCGTGCCGGCGGTCCGCCGCATCGCCTCCGTCACGTTGGGACTGGGCGTCGCCGGCGTCATATGGTACCTGCTGCGCACGAAGACCGAGAAGGTGCCGTCCGTCAAGAAGGCGGTGAACGGGGGCCGCATGCCGTTCTGGCAGACCATCGTGCATGTGGTGCTGCAGATATTCATCGTCGGCTCCGGCGCCTCCATCGGGCGCGAGGTCGCGCCGCGCGAGCTGGGCGCCATGCTGGCGCAGCGGTTCTGCGACATCTTCCATATCGGTGACGGCGAAGGCGACGCGCATGGCGTGCTCGATCGCCGCATGGTCGTCGCCGTCGCCGCCGGTGCCGGTCTGGGAGGCGTGTACAACGCGCCGCTGGCCGGCATGTTCTTCGCGGCGGAGATACTGCTCGTCGACGTGACGTTGGAGAAGGTCGCATTCGGATTGGGGATGTCTGCGACTGCGGCGTTCGTCGCGACCGCCATCAAAGGCGAGCACATGTTCTACGACATCGGCGCGATGCAGATGAACAGCACGCCGAGCCTGATGCTGTTCGCGCTGCTGTGCGGAACGGCGTGCGGCGTCGTCGGCGCACTGTTCCGCAAGGGCTCGCAGTGGGCCGAATCGCACAAGCCCACCGGACGGTCGCTGATGTGGCAGATGCCGATCGCCGGATTGGTGACCGGTCTGGTCTCTATCGTCGTGCCGCAGGTCATGGGCAACGGGCGTGCCGCGGCGCAGCTCGGCTTCAGCACATTCATCCCCGAAACGGCCGACACTTCCGGTGCGGCGCAATCGGCCGCGTCCGCAGCGGCCTCGCCATGGACGTTCCTCGCCGGCTCGGGCGGCGCTCCGGGCTCGGTCGTCAACGCCGGGACTCCGCTTGAACTGAACCGGCTATGGATGTTGCTGGGCGTGCTGGCGCTCACCTTCGTGGCCAAGGCGTTCGTCACTCTGATGACCATCCGCTCCGGCGCATCGGGCGGCGTGCTTCAGCCCGGCATCGCCTTGGGATCCACGCTGGGTACGATGCTCGGACTGCTCTGGCTGTTCGTCTTCCCCGTAGATTCGGTCACCGCGTGCGCCCTGATCGGGGCCGCCGCGCTGCTCTCCGCATCCCAGCAGGCTCCGCTCATGGCCATGTGCCTGGTCATGGAACTCACCGAGGCGCCGATTGAGTTCTTCGTGCCGGTCGGTATGGCCGTGGCGGCATCCGCCTTCGTATCGTCCGGGCTGCTGCACAGGTTGGGTTGATTGCTGCTCTCATTAGAAAATGTCCTGAAATAGCAAACATGGTTCGATATTTCAGGACATTGACTACAGATTAGCCATGAGGACTTATCCATACATTGTTGAAGAGCATCGTGCTCTCATCTCATGATGTGGTCTCTTGGCAGGCATGTCGCAATGATGAATTGATTGTTGGGCGTTGATTCATCACCGTGGTAATTCTCATTTGATCAGAAAAAGTGGCCATCTTCGGTTCTCTGGGGGGGGTGTGCGAAGATGACTTCGCTCCTACTGTCGATAGTGATTGAATCGATATCGTGTTGGGCGAAAGATACGGTAGTGCGCAAGACCTCGGGCACTGCCGACATGGAAGAACGGCAAATTGATTTTCAATAGAGCAAGTATTCCGTCCTCCCGCTATGCGGGTAGCCGAAAAAGGGCGGTGCAGAGCGCTGCCGTCGGTTCGGACAGGTAGAGTGAATTGCTGTAACGTATTGTGAGACACAACGTACTGTGAGTCAAGGAGATAAGGTGGCAGATTTGCTGACATCATCCCCGGTGATGGCGGACGGCGACATGCCGTCGATGCCGGATCCGATTTTCAATCGTCTGTTGAAGGACCGCATCATCTGGATGGGTGAAGAGGTCAAGGATGACATGGCCAACCGCATTTGCGCACAGATGCTCATGCTGGCCGCGGAGGACCCGAAGAAGGACATCTGGCTGTATATCAACTCGCCCGGCGGCTCGATTACCGCAGGCATGGCCATCTACGACACCATGCAGCTCATCCAGCCCGACGTGGCGACCGTAGGCCTGGGCATGTGCGCGTCGATGGGCCAGTTCCTGCTGAGCTCCGGCACCAAGGGCAAGCGGTTCCTGACCTCGCATGCCCGCGTGCTGATGCACCAGCCGTCCGGCGGCATCGGCGGCACCACCACCGACGTGCGCATCAACGCCGAGCTCATCATGGATATGAAGAAGACCATGAGCGAGCTGACCGCCGAACAGACCGGCCACACGGTGGAGGAGATCTACCGCGACAACGAGTACGACCACTGGTTCACCGCCACCGAGGCGCTGGAGTACGGGTTCGTGGACAAGATCATCACCACGCACGATTCGATGACGAAGGGAGAATGATCGAAATGGCATCCGAGGAAGCTCAGTTCGCAGCCCGCGCCGACCGTCTCGCCGGCCCGCGCGGCGTCGTCGGGTTCATGCCCGCCGCAGCCCGCGAGAGCGCGCTGCGCGGCGGCGCGGCCGTCTCGCCGCAGAACCGTTACGTGCTCCCGCAGTTCTCCGAGAAGACGCCGTACGGCATGAAGACGCAGGACCCGTACACCAAGCTGTTCGAGGACCGCATCATCTTCATGGGCGTGCAGGTCGACGACACGTCCGCCGACGACATCATGGCCCAGTTGCTTGTGCTCGAATCGCAGGATCCGAGCCGTGACGTGATGATGTACATCAACTCGCCCGGCGGCTCGATGACGGCCATGACCGCCATCTACGACACGATGCAGTACATCAAGCCCGACGTGCAGACCGTCTGCCTCGGTCAGGCTGCCTCCGCCGCGGCGATCCTGCTGGCCGCCGGCGCCAAGGGCAAGCGCCTGATGCTGCCGAACGCACGCGTGCTCATCCACCAGCCGGCCATCGACCAGGGCTTCGGCAAGGCCACGGAGATCGAGATCCAGGCCAAGGAGATGCTGCGCATGCGCGAATGGCTGGAGAACACGCTCGCCAAGCACACCGGACAGGATGTCGAGAAGATCCGCAAGGACATCGAGGTCGATACGTTCCTGACCGCCCAGGAAGCCAAGGATTACGGCATCGTGGATGAAGTGCTCGAACACCGTTCGTGAGGTTCATGAATCTTCACAAGTGGATACCCCCGTCGCCGTCAGGCCGGGGGTATCCTCGTAACAGTGCGCATAACGGGACGCATAGTCGAAGGAGAGCTGCATGGGGCGCGTGGTGAGTTACAACGAGGACGTGCCTCGGTGCACGTTCTGCGGCAAGACCGAGCATCAGGTACGCAAGCTGGTCGCAGGCCCAAGCGCGGCCATCTGCGACGAATGCATCGAGCTGTGCGTCGACATCGTCTCGGAGGAACGCCAGCACAGCGCCGATGTCAACGCCCTGACACTGCCCAAGCCCGCCGAGATCAGCGCCTATCTCGACCGGTACGTCATCGGGCAGAGCGCGGCGAAACGCACGCTGTCGGTCGCCGTCTACAACCATTACAAGCGCGTCAACATGGAACTGCACGAATCGGCCGGGCAGCTCGACGGCAAGAAGCAAGCGCTCGGGCGTCGCCGCCGCACGGATCCGCTCGCCGACGTCGAGGTCGCCAAATCCAACATACTGCTGCTCGGCCCTACCGGCGTCGGCAAGACGTATCTCGCGCAGTCCCTCGCCAAGGTTATGAACGTGCCGTTCGTCATCACCGACGCCACGACGCTCACCGAGGCCGGGTATGTGGGAGATGACGTGGAGACCGTGCTGCAGCGGCTCATCTCGGCCGCCGACGGGGACGTCGAGAGGGCTCAGCACGGCATCATCTACATCGACGAGATCGACAAGATCGCCAGAAAATCCGGCGAGAACACGTCTATCACCCGTGACGTCTCCGGCGAGGGCGTGCAGCAGGCGCTGCTGAAGATACTCGAAGGCACGATCGCCTCGGTGCCGGTCGAGGGCACACGCAAGCACCGCGACCAGGACACGGTGACCATCGACACGCGCGGCATCCTGTTCATCTGCGGCGGTGCGTTCGTGGGGCTGAGCGATATCGTCGCCGGTAGGCTCGGACGCCACGAGAGCGGCTTCGGGGCCTCCTGGCATGACCATGAGGTCAAGCCCGAGGAACTGCTCGAACAGGTCAGCGCCGACGACCTCGCCGAATTCGGTCTGCTGCCCGAGTTCATCGGGCGTCTGCCCGTGGTCAGCGTGCTCGACGAGCTGACCGAGGCCGATCTGGCGCGCATCCTCACCGAGCCCAAGAACGCCCTGGTCAAGCAGTATCGCAAGATGTTCGCCGTCGACGGGGTGGATCTGGTCTTCACGGAGCAGGCGGTGAACGCCATCGCGTCGACCGCCATAACGCGCGGGACGGGTGCGCGAGGGCTGCGGTCGATCATCGAGAAGACCCTTGAGGAGACGATGTTCGAGCTCCCAGGCATGGATGACGTGCAGCAGGTGATCGTCGACGCGGCCTCGGTCAGGGGTGAGGGTCTGCCCAAACTGGTCCGTGGGGAACGGCGCCTCGTGGCATGACGGGGACGCGCGCGGCACGCTCGCGACACGCGCGCGACACGCCAAGTTGCTAAAGTCATTACATTGATGTAATTTATTTGAGTTGCCGCAAACAAGACAACATGCGCCAGTAGCCCAGCGGATTAGAGCAGCTGACTACGGATCAGCAGGTCGCAGGTTCGAATCCTGTCTGGCGCACGAGCCGTGAAGTAATTCACGGTTGTGCATAATTCAATATGCGCGGTATGCGCCGGTAGCCCAGCGGATTAGAGCAGCTGACTACGGATCAGCAGGTCGCAGGTTCGAATCCTGTTCGGCGCACAAAAAGCCCTTGAAAGCGAATGCTTCCGAGGGCTTTTCCAATGGATGGGCGCACAGCAGACAGGCGCAACGAGGAGCATCCGCCCACGACCGTGTTCCGGCGCCATCGAATACATACGAGGAGCAGACGTGTACGATTTCCAGTCCGTGGTCGAACGGCGCGGCACCACATCCATCAAATGGCACATGATCGAGGATGACATGGGTGTGGGAAGCGAGGACGTGATCGCCATGTCCGTTGCCGACATGGAATTCAAGCCGGCTCCGGAAATCGTAGAAGCGCTGGTCGAAGCCGCCCAACATGACATCTTCGGATACGATTACGCGACCGACGGGTATTTCCGCGCGCTGACGGCATGGATGAGTCGTCGGCACAACTGGGACATCGACCCGGCCTGGGTGAGCCTGTCGGACGGGGTCATGCCCGCGGTCAACACCGCACTGCGTGCGGTCACCCATCCCGGCGACAAGGTGATCCTGCAAGGACCCGTCTACTATCCTTTCACCGCCGCCGCGGAGCACAACGGCCTGACCATACTCGACAACCGCCTCATCCTAGGTGACGACGGACGTTACGTCATGGATTTCGACGATCTGGAGGCCAAGGCGTCCGACCCGCGGTGCACGGCGCTGATGCTGTGCAACCCGCACAACCCGGTCGGCCGCGTGTGGAGCGCCGACGAGCTGCGTCGTCTGGGCGACATCTGCATCGCCCACGGCGTGACCATTCTGGCCGATGAGATCCATGCGGACTTCGCCTACCCCGGACACGACGTGACGATGTTCGGCACGCTGGGGGAGCGCTACGCCGGCCACTGCTATGAGTTCACCGCCCCGACCAAGACCTTCAACATCGCCGGCCTGCTGTGCTCCAACGTCATCACCGTCAACCCCGAACTCAAGCGGGCGTTCGACGTGGCGGCGGAGAACATCGCCGGCCTGACCGTCAGCCATTTCGGACTCGTCGCGTGCCAGGCGGCATATGAGCGGGCCGAACCGTGGCTGGATGCGCTCATGGGCGTGCTCGCCGACAACCTTTCGCTGCTGCGCGAGTTCGCGGAACGCACGCCTGGACTTCGGCTCATCGAGCCGGAAGGCACGTATCTGGCATGGCTGGACTGCCGCGGTCTTGGCTTCGGTTCGGCGGACGAGCTGCGCGATTTCATGCGCGACCGCGCTCGAGTGTATTTCGACGAGGGCGTGCTGTTCGGCGAGAACGGAGCCGGATTCGAGCGCGTCAACCTCGCCTGCCCGAAGGCGCTGCTTAAGCAGGTGCTGGACAACATCGCCGCAGCCCTGTCACATCGCGCCTGATTTTCGGCAACCGGGATTGCCTCTCGGCCCGCTGGCGGGGCGAGCCGTGAGGCAAACAGCGGGGGTGCCCGACATTATCGCCCCCGCTGGCGGAGGGCTGGCATGCGCGGCATGACTGGGGGTGGTTCTCAGCTCAATGGAACAGCCCGCACTCAGTCCCTACCCATCCGTCCGGCTGATTCGCTCTCATCCCGTGTGCCACACCAGGCGAAAAACACCCCAAAATCGCATGGTGTGGCACAGCAGAGAGCCACACCATGCGATGTGAGCCTTCACATCACGTGGTGTGGCAAAGCACGGGTCGCGGAAACCGCCATTTTCCAATGACCGATGAATGGACCCGGAATCACCCTTGGCCACACCAGCCCCAAAACCGTCAAAAATCGCATGGTGTGGTACAGGCGATAGCCGGATGACGATCGGCGGGGAATCATCCCCACGCCTTTCCCGCGAAAGTCCCATCCGGCGACGAATAGATGGGACTTTCGCCGGATTGGATTGTTCGTCGCCCCCCACTCCTCGCCTACAAGCAGCTCTGCTGTTTCTTCACGGCTCGCCTTTGGCCCCTGTGATTGTGGTCTCGCTTCGCTAGGCTCAGCCCGGGGCGTAGAGTGGGATGGGGGTCTGTAAAATGAGGAGTCGGTCTGATGGCACCGAATCCTGACATGTCAGGCATACGTCCGCGTCAGGCTGTTCACCTGGTATGGAATTGAGGGTTCATGAATAGCACGGGTAGGGTTTGGGTCAGGATCCGGCGAATCGCCGCGTCCGATCGTATTTCCGGCCTGATTATGCTCGCGTTCGCGTTTGCTGGTCTGGTTCTGGCTAATCTGCCATGGACGTCGCACATGTTCGAGGCGGTGGCGGAGACGCAGCTGGGCATTCCCGGCACCAACATCATCCTGCCGATCGGGCATTGGGCGCAGGATGGCCTGCTGACGATATTCTTCCTCACGGTCGGATTGGATCTCAAACAGGAGCTGACCACCGGTTCGCTCGCCGATCCGAAAGCCGCCGCCGTGCCCATGCTGTGCGCCGTGGGCGGTATGCTGATGCCGCCGGTGCTGTTCATCACGGTCATCTCCCTGTTCTCCCGGTTCGCGCCGCCTGCGCCGGGAATCGTCACCATCCCGACCGGCGCGGATGTCCCGTTCGCCGAAGCGGCGCAGGGGTGGGCGATTCCCACAGCGACGGACATCGCCTTCTCGCTGGCGGTGCTTGCGTTGTTCGCCAAGGCGCTGCCCGGTTCGATCCGAGCGTTCCTGATGACGCTCGCCACGGTCGATGACTTGCTGGCGATCATCCTGATTGCGGTGTTCTTCTCGTCGCTCAACGCATGGTACTGGTTCATCGGCATCGCCATATGCGCGGCCATCTGGGCGTTCCTGGTGAGATTGCGCCGCGTCCCATGGCTGCTGGTCGCCGTGATAGGCGTACTGGCATGGGTGATGATGTTCGAGGCCGGCGTGCACCCCACGCTGGCGGGCGTGCTGGTCGGCCTGCTGACGCCGTCGCGTGAAATGCACAGTGAGAAGTCGCCGCGCGCGCAACGCTATGCGAGCAAGCTGCAGCCGTTCTCTTCGCTGCTCGCACTGCCGATATTCGCGCTGTTCGCCACCGGCGTGCACTTCGCCGAGCTGTCCCCGGCGCTGATGCTGTCGCCCGTGGTCATCGGCATCATCGTGGCGCTGGTGATCGGCAAGCCGCTCGGCATCATGATCACGGCATGGCTGTCCACGCACGTGGCTGGGCTGACGATGGCGAAGGGACTGCGCGTGCGCGACATGTTCCCCGCAGCCTGCGCGTGCGGCATCGGCTTCACGGTATCGTTCCTGATCGCCTCTCTGGCCTACACGAACACGGAGCTGTCTGCGGAAGGACGGTTCGGCGTGCTGATGGCATCCCTGATCGCGGCGCTCATCAGCGGCATCCTCCTGAGCCGTCAGTCCAAGCGGTTCGAGAAGGAGGAGCTGGAGTCGGCGTCGTAACGGAGCTTCTGCTGGTATGTTGGAGACATCCAAGACAAGGAGTGCGTGATCATGTCGAAAACGGATGCGTCGAAGAAAAGCGGCAAGAAAAAGAAGCTGCGTAAACTGGCCGCGCAGAAGCTCGCCCACGCGGCGGCGAACAACGCGCTGAACGACATCATCGCCGCGGCAGGTGCCGAACGAGGGAAATCATCGGCCACCGGGCGGCAGACGGGTGACGCGGCGGTGCGCGCCGCCGTCTCCGGCGTTCAGCAGGATGCATCGCCGTTGGGCGACACCTATCACCGGGGTCCGGTGATTCTGCGCGGCCCGATGATTCCGAACGACAACACTACGGCCAACCTGCTCAAACCCAATCAGGAGACCGATTGGCTCCACATGGATCCGTGGCGTGTGCTGCGCATCCAATCCGAGTTCGTCGACGGGTTCGGGGCGCTCGCCGAGCTCGGGCCGGCGGTCAGCGTGTTCGGCTCCGCCCGCACGCCGCGCACCGACCCGGACTATAAGGCGGCGCGGCGCATGGGGCGTGGAATCGCAAAGCATGGCGTGGCCGTCATCACCGGGGGAGGGCCGGGCATCATGGAGGCCGCGAACCGTGGTGCGGCGCTTGCCGGCGGCAAATCGGTCGGACTGGGCATCGAACTGCCGCACGAGCAGGGGCTCAACCAATGGGTGAACCTGGGCATGAGCTTCCGCTATTTCTTCGTGCGCAAGACCATGTTCGTCAAATACTCGTCCGGCGTGATCGTATGCCCCGGAGGATTCGGCACATTCGATGAGATGTTCGAGCTGCTGACCCTGGTGCAGACGCACAAGGTCATGTCGATGCCGATCGTCCTGTACGGCACCGAATACTGGCGTGGCCTGTTCGAATGGCTGACGTCGACCGTGCAGGATCACGGCATGATCTCGCCGCTCGACCCGAGTCTGGTACTGATCACGGACGACCCCGACGAGGCCGTGGAAGTGGCGGTCAGCCGGATCGCCTCCTAGCGCTTGACGGCGATGAGCAGTCCGGTGCCGGTCGGAGTCAGAGAGGATTCGAAACGGTCGTCGTCCTGAACCATGTCCAGCAATTGCCGCATGACCACCGCCTTGTCGCTGCGGTCGGCGGGATTGGGTACACCGCCGTTCGCCTCGTCGCCCTCGAACGCGAGCATGTCGGTGAACACGATGACGCCGTGCTCCCGGAGCAGCCGCGGCGCCTGAGCAAACGTGTCCAAATAGTTCGCCGCATCGCCGGAGACGACGATCAGGTCGTAATCCGTGCCGTTGAGACGCGGCAGAAACACGTTCACCGGCGCGTTCACCGCGCGCAGCGTCGTTTGTGTCGTGTCGGACAGGGCGAAGAACATCTTGCGGATGAGCGCGATTCCCTGCGTCGAGGAATCCACCGCCGTCAACTGGCCGGTACCGTGCAGCGCATCGACAAGCTGGACGATCTCCACGAGTGAGCCGGAGCCGATGGTGATCACCGAGGTGCTGCGCATCATGCATGCCAGCGTATGCAGCAGCTGCGCCTGAGCTGCGGAACCCTGCGCAAGACCGCACTGGGCGGCCTGTTCGCGCGCGTCCAGCAGCGCTTGCGTCTGCCGGGAATAGGCGTGATCCTCGACGTACTCCCATGCCCTGGCGAGATTCGCATATGAGGTCTTATCCATAAACAATCCCCTGAACCGTTGTCGAATGGTGTCTGTTTCGGTCTGTCAGCGCTCTCGGACGCGGGCGACGATCTGCCACATCTCCTCGCCGACGTCGATGCCGCGGGGACAGTGGCGCGAGCAGGCGCGCACGGATTGGCAAGCGGCCACGCCGTCGGCGGTGTCGATGGCGTCCAGTCGCTCGTCGGTTGCGGTGTCCCTCGAATCGTTCACGAAGCGGGAGGTCGAGATCAGGGCCGCCGGCCCAATGAAGGCGTCGCCGCCGGCGTAGACCGGGCAGGCTCCCTCGCACACGCCACAGGCGATGCAGTTGCTGAGCAGCTCGTATTTCGCCAGCTGCTCTGGCCGCTGAAGGTATTCGAACACGTCCACCTTGCCTTCGCTGGTGGTCGCGAGCACGCCATCGGCCTGCAGATACGGCTTGAGCTTCCTGATCTGGTCGAGCATCGGGTCGATGTCCGCGATCAGATCGCGCTGGACGGGGAATCCCGGCAGCGGTGCCAGTTCGATGATGCCGAGTTCGTGGGATTGCGCGCCTGCGTTGTCTTCGCAAGAGTTTTCTTCGGGAGCGGTCGTGTCCGCGCTCCGCTTATCACCCGCGTCGCCGGTGCGGCGGAATCCCTCGTCATCGGCGAGGGGAATCGGCGTCGCCGGTTTCGCCCAGTCGCCGACGGTCGCGGTGCACAGGAGCGTCGGCGTGCCGTTGATCGCCACCGCGTCGGAACCGCACATGCCATGCCCGCACGAATAACGGAACGCCAGGGTCGGATCCACAGTGCGCTTGATCTTCAGCAGACAGTCCAGCACCGTATCCTCCCGGCGAACCGGCAGCGTGTACTCCTGAACCCACTGCTTGCCGCGGGGACGCCGACGCGCCGAAGCGGAGGCGCCGCCGAATGGCGAGCTTTTCTTGGCGAAGGGGCTGCCGGAGCGGGCCGGGCGATCACGCTCGGGACGCGGCGTGAACCTGTTCACCCGCAAGGTCACCGTGGCCAGCGCGTCACTTGAGCCGCTCATATATATGCCTCCTGAAGTCAAAGAATCGTCAACCAGTTTGCCATAAGGCATGGCCTTGGCGGGCGCGCCCATGCCTCAGCTCAGCGCACGGAATCGTCGTCGTGCCGGCGATGTGGATAAGTGGATATTCATCCACATTCCATCCACAACACGCCGAAGGGCAAGCCTTCGACCACATTGGACGAAAACCATGTGGTCGAAGGCGGTTTTATGGTGCACTGATGGTCATGGACACCTGTTTGACAAGCCGAGCGGAACACGCAGGCGCTACGACCGATCATGATCCTCCCGTGGCGGGGCTGAGCGATATGCTGTGCCGGCTGTGCGACGGCTCGCTCAAACCCAAGCAGCTGGGGGTGCTGGGGGAGCAATATGCGGCGGATTGGCTGGAACGGCACGGATACACGATTCTGGGGCGCAACTGGCATTCGCGGTACGGGGAGCTCGACATCGTCATGATGACGCCCGACCGCGTCATCGCGTTCGTCGAGGTCAAGACCAGGCGGACCGACCATTTCGGCACGCCGCAGGAGGCCGTCACCCTGCACAAGCAGACGAATCTCAGACGCGCCGGCGTGCAGTGGCTGCTCGAGCCGGACCACCGCATCAGGCATACGGGGGTGCGGTTCGACGTGCTCACCATCGTCGCGCGTGCGGGCATGGTGTCGGTGCACCACATACCGGGGGCGTTCTGATGGCTATCGGCGGTTCCCTTTCGGTCGGCCTGATTGGTCTCAAGGCCTTCATCATCCAGATTCAGGCGTTCATCTCGCCCGGTCTGCCGTATTTCAGCGTCATCGGCCTGCCGGACGCCTCGCTCAGCGAATCGCGGGAACGGGTCAAATCCGCCTGCCAGGCGAGCGGGTTCAAATGGCCGGACACCCGCGTCACCGTCAACATGTCTCCCGCGTCGATGCCCAAGCGGGGCGCCTCGCACGATCTCGCCATCGCGGCCGGCGTGCTGAGCGCGGCGGGGGCGATTCCGCACGACAGCCTGGAGGAGACGATCGTTCTGGGGGAGGTGAACCTCGACGGCACCGTGCTGCCGATCCATGGTCTGCTGCCGATCATGCTGCATGCCAAGGAGCGGGGGATACGGCGACTGATCGTGCCTTACGGCAACGAGGACGAGTCCCGCCTGGTGCCGCAGATGGACGTGACCTGCGTCCGTCATGTGGGCGAGCTCATCGAGCTGGCGGGAGGCCGAGCGTCGTATACGCTTGGCGTCGACCGTGCGACGGTCTCGTGCACGGTCGAGGACACGCCGGCCTTCAGCGGATTGGGTGACATGAGCGAGGTGGTCGGCCAGGATCATGTCAAGTGGGCATTGCAGGTGGCGGCGGCCGGGAAACATCATCTGCTGATGACCGGCCCGCCGGGCTCGGGCAAGACGATGTTGGCCTCCAGGATGCCGAGCATCATGTGCCCGCTTACGCCGGAGGAACAGCTCGAAGTGGCGTCGATACGCTCCCTGTGCGGCACGCTGCAGCATTATGGCATCTCCGATATGCCGCCCTTCGAGGCGCCTCACCATACGGCGTCGACCGCGTCGCTGGTGGGTGGCGGATCAGGGCTTGCGATGCCGGGGGCGATTACGCGCGCCCACCGCGGGATCCTGTTCATGGACGAGGCCCCTGAATTCTCCGCGAGGACGCTGCAGACGCTGCGCGAGCCGATGGAATCCGGGTACGTGGCCCTGTCTCGCACGAAGGGGACGACCTACTATCCGGCGATGTTCCAGATGGTCATGGCAGCCAACCCGTGCCCGTGCGGTTACGCCTACGGCAACGGGGAGCGCTGCGTGTGCAAGGAGAAGGACCGTATCCGGTATTTCGCCAGACTATCCGGTCCGATTCTCGACCGGATCGACATTCAGGTGGAGGTGCCGCCGGTCCCGTGCATAGCCTCGGCGCCGACCCGCGATTCGATTGGCAGCCACGTCATGCAGCAGCAGGTGATCGCGGCGCGGGCGGCGGCCGGCGAACGGTATTCCAAATACGGGTGGGGCTGCAACGCCGAAGTGCCGGGGTCGTGGATGCGCGCCAACACGTCGGTGAAGGCGCTGGAACTCGCCAACAGGGCGCTGGCGTCGCATCGGCTGAGCCTGCGTGGAGTGGATCGGGCCATGCGACTGGCATGGACGCTGGCCGATCTGGCGGGCAAAACGTCGCCGGGGCCGGACGAGATGTCGCAAGGCATCATGTTGAGAGCGAGGATGTCATGACTGTATGCGAGTCGGATAGCGGCCTTTGCTGGGACCTTGACGAGGAGACGCTCGCTCGGGCTATCCTGACTTTCTGCCTCAATACCGCAGACGCGCTGATGACCGCGCTCCTCAAGGGCACGGCCGATGCGTGGGAAGCGCTCACCCTCATCCGGGACAGCGACCCGGAACTGCGCACGTCGGCCGGCGCGGGGAAGGTCATCGAGCAGGCGTTCTGCATCGGCATGACCCGATGGGGGAGCAAGCCCACGCCGCAGGCGGTGCGTTCGTTTCGCTCCGCGTTGGCGACATGGCAGCAGCGATTGCGAACTCTCCCCACGTGGGACAGGGATTATCTCTGCGGCTGGTTCACCATGGAGGGGAGGCAATGGATCATCGCGCCGCATGACGTATGGTGGCCCACCCGTCTCAACGACCTGGCGTTGCTGGGTCGTTGCGCGCCCCCGCTGTGCCTGTGGGGCAGTGGCGATCGCGCGGCATTGACCAGTTGCCCGCAGCCCGTCGGCATCGTTGGCTCGCGCGGCGTCAACGAGTATGGGCGCCGACTGACGACGGACATAGCCGTGCATGCCGCGCAAGCCGGGCATCTGGTGGTTTCAGGGGGAGCCATGGGGGCGGACGCCGCCGCCCATAGGGGAGCATTGGACGCGATGCGGGCGTACGGCATCGGACGGGCCGGGCGCACGGTGGCCGTGTTCGCCGGAGGCCTCAACCATGCCGGTCCGCAGTGCAACAGCGAGTTGTTCGACGGGATTGCGGAAAACGGGGGAGCACTGGTCAGCGAACTGTGCCCGGGAACCATTCCGGAGGCGAGGCGGTTCCTGTCGCGCAACCGCATCATAGCCGCGCTTTCGTCAACGCTGGTGGTCACTCAGGCGAGACTGCGTTCAGGGGCGCTGAACACCGTGAACTGGGGAAGCGAACTGCAGCGGGACATCCATGCGGTGCCCGGCAACATTGACATGCCGGGCAACGGCGGCTGCAACCGGCTCATTCAGGAGCAACGGGCCACCATCGTGTGCTCCGTCGCCGACATGGATGACGTCTGGCATGCCCCGCATCCGCCGGAGTCGTTTCACGACGTGGCCACTCAACGGAAAGACGGCTCGGACTGCGATGTCGGGACGCCTCGTGATGCCGGCATATTGCGCGACAGCAGCCCATCGGGCGGCAACAGGTCATCGGCGATGACCGAGAGCCAGCGGGCGATCATTGATGCCATCCGATGGTGCCGTCGCCGGCGGATAGCCCCGACCGCGCAATCCGTCGCCGAACAGCTGCGCACCCGGTCAGGTGAAAAAGGCCTGGAGACGGGCGCGACGGAAGGGAGGCCAACGGAAGGGAAGTCAACGGAAGGAAAGGGAGCGGATGCGGTGCCGGAACGCGGCATGCATGAGTTGGTCGCCCATGTGCTCTCGCAATTGGGGACGATGGAGCTCATCGGACTGATAACCGTCGAGAACGGTTGCATCTCCATCGTTCCGGAAACCGGAGGGAGACGGAGATCATGATGACGATACTCACTCGTGGCGGATGGTACAGGCGAAAGCATGGCGCCTTGGCGTGCGTTACGCCTGCCATTGGCATCGTGCCAGGTCGACACGCCATCCACCGTCACCGGCATTGTCGTGGCCCGCCCGCGGCGGGATGAACGGCACACCCTCCTCTTCGAGCATCGCGCGCTGCCGCTCCGGGCCGCCGAACGCGAAGCCGGGCGCCAGCGAACCGTCACGGAACACGACGCGATGGCAGGGAATCACGCCGGGTTCGGGATTGGCGTGCAGCGCGAAGCCGACGAACCTCGCATTGCGTGGGCGGCCGGCCAGCGTCGCGACCTGGCCGTAGGTCGCGACCGCTCCGCGCGGGATCCGCCGGACGATGTCATACACCGCACTGTTGAACGATGTCGCACTGTTGAACGACGCTGTGCTGCCGGATGACGCTGTGCCGTTGGATGTTGCCGCATTGCCGGGCGTTGTCGTGTTGCCGGGCGTCGCCGTGCTGTCGGATATTTCTTCCATGAACGGTATTATCCGCCGTGCCCCCGTCACGTGCGCGGCGAACGTCAGCCCTTGTGCGACAATCTTGGATATGAGTCCGAAACATGTGGAAGAAATGTATGACGCGGTGATCGTCGGCGCCGGGGCGGCCGGCCTGTCGGCGGCGCTGGGGCTGATGCACTCCCCTGACATCGAACAGTTGAAGGAGTCCGGCATCGAGCCGAAGGTCCTGGTGATATCCAAACTGCAGCCGTTGCGCTCGCACACCGGTTCAGCGGAGGGCGGCATCGCGGCGAGTCTGGGCAATGTGGAACAGGACGATTGGCATTGGCATTACTACGACACCGTCAAGGGCGGCGACTGGCTGGTCGATCAGGATGCGGCCAAGCTGCTCGCCGAGTACGCCCCGCAGACCGTGATCAACCTGGAGCGTATGGGCGTGGCGTTCTCCCGCACCGATGACGGCCACATCGCGCAGCGACGGTTCGGCGGTCACACCGCGGATTTCGGCAAGATGCCCGTGCGCAGGGCGGCATATGCGGCGGACCGCATCGGCCATCAGATCCTGCACTCGCTGTGGCAGCAGTGCGTCGCGGCCGGCATCGAATTCGCCGAGGAATGGTACGTGACCGATGTGGTGCTTGACAAGTCGGGGAGCGCCGTTGCGGGCGTGGTCGCCTATGACACGCACGCCGGCGTCACCCACGCAATTCATGCGCACAACGTGATGTTCGCCACCGGCGGTGCAGGACGACTGTTCCACACCACGTCGAATTCATGGGATCTGACCGGCGACGGCATGGCCTTGGCGTTGTCCGCCGGACTCCAGCTGGAAGACATCGAATTCGTCCAATTCCATCCGACGGGTCTCGCGCACACGGGCATACTCCTGTCGGAGGCCGCCCGTGCGGAGGGCGGCGTGCTGCGCAACGCCGACGGCGAGGCGTTCATGGAACGTTATGCGCCGGAGCATCGCGACCTCGCCGCGCGTGACGTGGTGAGCCGTTCGATCATGGCCGAGATCGACGGCGGACGCGGCGTCGCGGACCCGAAAGACCCGGACGGTCCGAAGGACTGCGTGTGGCTCGATATGACCGGCATCGATCCGGATCATATGAATGCGGTGCTGCCGCAGGTGGTGGAGACCATCAAGGCGTACGCGAACCTCGATCCGGCCAAGGACATGGTGCCGGTCAAACCGACCGCGCATTACACGATGGGTGGCATCCCGATCACCACGGATGGAGAGGTGTATCGCTGGGCGGAGTCAGGGAGCCAGAACGTCGACGCCGATTCCGGTACCCGCACGGTCGTGGAGGGCTTGTTCGCCGCGGGCGAATGCTCGTGCGTGTCGGTGCATGGGGCGAACCGTCTGGGCGGCAACTCGCTGCTCGACGCATGCCTGTTCGGCACGCGCGCAGGTGAGTCGCTGGCGGCCCGCATCGCACAGTCGCCGGTCGACGACCCGATGCGCGACGCCGATGCGGATGACGGTCCCGCCGAGGCGGCAGCCGCGCTGGTGGACGACGTCGCCCGTTCGCGCAAGCAGGATGTCGCCACGATGCTTGCGGGCAGACCGGACGTGGACGATGACGCGGCAGACGATACGTCTGATGGTATGCCGCAGACAGCGGAGCTCGGCGGCTCAGATGCTTCCGCGCAGCCCGGTTCCAAGGAGGACAACCCGTATCGGCTCGCCGCCGATCTGGGAACGCTGATGGAACATGCGCTGGCGGTGCGTTGCGACGCCCGTTCCATCAGCGAGGCCCTGAACCTGCTCGATACTGTGATCCGTCCCCGCGCCAGCCGTCTCACGGCGCATTCGGAGACGCCTGCGTTCAATCAGGAGATAACCGCGATCTGGGAGGTACGGCACCTGACACTGCTCGCCGAAGCCATGCTGCGCGCATCCGAGGCGCGCCACGAATCGCGCGGTTCCCTGCAAAGGCTCGATTATCCGGCGCGTGACGACGAACGTTTCCTCGCACATTCGATGATCGGGATGGCCGATGCCGCCGATGCCGAGGCTTCATCGGCACCTCACGCCTCCATCCTGTGGCAGTCCGTGCACATCAATGACTTCCCGCCCAAGACGCGCGAATACTGAGAGCTGCGATACGGGAGTGGCCTGACGCCTTCCCCTCAGGCCGGATTCCTTGGTCCCGAGTCAGAGTGGTTCTGATACAAAACTGCGCCGAAGGCCCAGCCAGGGCTTCGGCGCAGTTCCGTTTTGCCGGCTTTGCGGCACGGTCTCACTTCACCAGCGAAGTGAGCTCACCGAGATCGAGCTCGAAACTGACCCCGCGCTCCTCGAAATGCGGCTGATTGCGGGTGCTTTCCATTGCATGACGTACGAATTCGCCCGCGATCCGAGCCGATTCGGCCAGGCCGCGGCCGGCCATCACCGCACCGCACAGTGCGGACGCGAAAGCGTCACCCGTACCGTGGATCATGTACGGCAGCTTGTCGTGCACAAGCTCGACCTTCTCGGCAGCGCCCTTTTCGGCGCTCGCCACGTAGTTGATGATCTTGCCGTCACCGTGGTCGATGCCCTTGAGCACCACGTTCTTGGCACCGAGTCCCAGCAGCGCGTCCAGCAGTTCGGTCACGGCGGCGTCATCGAGATCCTGCCCGGGGTAGTCGCGCTTGGTCAGGATGCTCGCTTCGGTCAGGTTCGGCATCAGCACGTCCGCGCCGTCCGCCAGAGCCCCCATCGCCTCGCACAGTTCCGGCGTGTACGTCGGGTACATCTGCCCGGCGTCGCCCATAACCGGGTCGACCAGCCGCAGCGCGGACGGATATTCGCGGTACAGGCGCTGGATGATGGACACCTGGTCGGGGGAGCCGAGGAAGCCGCTGTACACGCCGTCCAGCTCGACGTTCTCCTTGCGCCAGGCGTCCAGATATCCGGAGAGAATGTCCGTCGTGTCATGGAACGTGAACACGGCGTACTTGGTGTGTGCGGAGAACAGGGCCGTCGGCACCGGGCACACGTCGCAGCCGGCCGCCGACAGGATCGGGATCGCCGCGGTCAGCGAGCACTTGCCATACCCGCACATGTCGTGCACGGCGGCCACGCGCGGAATGTAATGTGGGTCGCGGTCATACAGCGTCACATCATCGGTCATTCGGAAACACCCCTTACTGGTAGGCAATGACGATACACAACAGAGACTAGCATCGTCGGGCGCACACCGCGTAACGCGGTCCCGCCCAGCGCGCCACCGGTGGCGGGCGGCCGGGAAGTGCCACCTGCATCGTATCGACGGCATGGGAGCGGAAGCCGGAACGTGACGCCTCGCGCTAGAGTTGTCTGATACACGTGACGACGGGACGAAGCCCGATGCGGCGGTTCCGTCCGCATGATCGCAAGGAGGATGCCATGACGCCCATGGATGTTCTGATTGTCGTGGAACGCTTCTTCCTGTATTGGCTGGCGTACTCGTTCGTGGGATGGGTGTGGGAGACCGGCCTGAGCGTCGTGCTGCGCAAGCGGTTCGAGGATCGGGGCATGCTCAACGGGCCGATATGCCCGATCTACGGGTTCGGCGGTCTGCTGGTCGTCGTGCTGCTGCATGACGTGAACAATCCGCTGTCGCTGTTCCTGTCCAGCGGCGTGCTCGCATGCACGCTGGAATATGCGTCGAGCTGGGCGATCGAGAAACTGTACCACATGCGTTTCTGGGATTATTCCGGCAAGCCGTTCAACATCAACGGGCGCGTGTATCTCAACGGGTTCCTGGCGTTCGGCGCGGGGGCGACGTGCATCAAACTGGTGGTCCAGCCGTGGATGTCCGACATCGTCCGGTCCTGGCCGATATGGCTGCTTCACGCCGTCGCGGGACTGTCGTTCGTCGTGGTGGTAATCGATGCGGCCATCACCCAGGCCGGTCTGCGCAGTCTCGACTCGCGTCTGGCGAAGGTCAGCGAGGGCATCAAGGCGCTCAAATCGCAGCAGATCAGACAGATCGACACACGCATCAGCGAGGCCGACGAGCAGTGGCGCGAAACGTCCGCCAAACTGCGCGGGCAGGCGGAGCAGGCGTATGACCGGTTCGCGGCCGGAGCCCAGCAGGGCATTCGTGCGGCAGCCAGACCGGTTGCGGATGCCGGCGAGCTGGTCCGTCGCTCGCTCAACCGCCAGCAGCGCCGTCTGATCCGCACGTTCCCGAAGATGGTATCCCTGCGCGACCTGACCATCACCGACATGATCCGTGACCTGTGGAACCGGCTCTGACGGCAGCGGCGTGTCGCATCGTGGATAGTCGGTTTTAGGGCTCCTGTTACGACCTGCGACACCAATGATGCCAACGGCTTTTAAAGGGTTATAGGCAACCGCGATAACGCCGGACTTGCGATGCCGCATCCATGTGCCCTATGGTCTAAACCAACACCTCGCCAGACGCTGGAAACCGCCGACGGGTGGCGACAAGAAAGACACGGAAACCACAGCATCCCGACATGGGAAAAGGAGCGACCACCATGACCGAAGCCAACAAGAAGTACCGTTTTGAAACCCTGCAGCTGCACGTCGGCCAGGAGCAGGCTGACCCGGCCACCGACTCCCGCGCAGTGCCGATCTACGCGACCACCAGCTACGTCTTCCACAACTTCGACCACGCCGAGGCCCGCTTCGGACTCGCCGACCCGGGTAACATCTACGGCCGTCTGACCAACTCCACCCAGGGCGTGTTCGAGGACCGCATCGCCGCCCTTGAAGGCGGCACCGCCGGCATCGCGGTCGCCTCGGGCGCCGCGGCCGTCGAGTACGCCGTGCGCAACATCACCCAGTCCGGTGACCACATCGTCTCCTCCAAGAACATCTACGGCGGCACCTTCAACCTGCTCAAGCACACGCTGCCGCGCGACGGCATCACCACCACTTTCGTCGATCCGGAGGTTCCACAGAACTTTGAGGACGCCATTCAGGAGAACACCAAGCTCGTCTACTTCGAGACCTTCGGCAATCCGAACGCCGACCTGCCCGACTTCGAGGCCATCTCCGCAATCGCCCACAAGCATCATCTGCCGGTGATCGTCGACAACACCTTCGCCACCCCGTACCTGTTCCGCCCGCTGGAGCACGGCGCCGACGTCGTGGTCGAGTCCGCGACCAAGTTCATCGGCGGCCACGGCACCACGCTGGGTGGTGTCGTCGTGGAAGGCGGCAACTTCAACTGGGCTGAGGTGCCGGGCAAGTTCCCGACCCTGACCGAGCCGGATCCCTCCTACCACGGTCTGAACTTCTACGAGGCCCTTGGTGGAGCCGCCTTCGTGACCCGCATCCGCGCCATCCTGCTGCGCGACACCGGTGCCACCCTGTCCCCGTTCGCCGCGTTCCTGCTGCTGCAGGGCACCGAGACCCTGTCGCTGCGCGTCGAGCGCCACGTGCAGAACGCGCTGAAGGTTGTCGAGTACCTGCAGACCGTGCCTGAGGTCGAGTCCGTCTCGCACCCGTCCATCGAGGGGCGCCGCGACCACGAGCTGTACAAGAAGTACTTCCCGAACGGCGCCGGCTCCATCTTCACCTTCGACATCAAGGGCGGCAAGGACGCGGCGCGTGTCTTCATCGACAACCTGCACCTGTTCTCTCTGCTGGCGAACGTGGCCGACGTGAAGTCGCTGGTCATCCACCCGGCCTCCACCACGCACTCCCAGGAGACGCTGGAGGAGCTGGAGGATCAGGGCATCCACCAGGGCACCATCCGCCTGTCCATCGGCACCGAGAACATCGAGGACATCCTCGACGACCTCAAGGGCGGCTTCGAGGCGCTGCGCGCCTCCGGACTGGCCAAGTGATGGTCTTGGCTAGATAGCCGCAAGGATTTTCCGCGTCGCCGGTCGGGGAACCGTGACGCGGAACGAGAAGGGGAACCCGTACAAACCCGCGCTGACCTCATGCAGCGCGGGTTTGTTGCATATAGCCCTTGCTGGCTGGGCTGTAGTGAAGCGGGTGGGATGTCGCCGCACAACCACCCTCCGGCGCTTCGCGCCACCTCCCGCCAGCGGGAGGGCGTATGGTCCGATCCTGCTGTTCAGCTCCGTTCCGACCACATTTTGGCTTTTTGTCTTGAACAGTGATGCAAGCAGGGGGTTTCGTGCCACGAAACGGTAAAAATCGCTGTTTTAGGCATTTCGTGGCATTCCCTGTGCCACGAAATCGTTTTTAACCGGTTACATGCCGTTTCGGGGCGTGAGGACAAATCTAAGAATCATTGACCTCAATGGCCACGCGTGCCGCTGGGTCGTGGGTAAGGATGTCATCGAGGATGTGGTCTGCGATGAGGTCGCAGAGCTTGTCGGGGTGGCCGATACACACAGATTCAGCGCTTCGCACTACAGGCACGCGAGGACTCCTTTCACAAAAGCGAACAACAAGAAAGTCCGCCCGGTATCGGGCAGGCAGGAAACGAAACGAGCTGGATGAGAGGTCTTAGGAGGAGGCTTTGAGCAGCTGCTCCATGACCTCATCGCCTGGCGTGGTGCCGGAGTAGTCGGTGGTGCAGGTGGCGCGCACGATGTCGAAGATCTCGTACCGGTACCGGTACACGTTGGCCTGCTTGCCGAACGACTGCGACATGGCCACGAACGGGCTGGCGATCGCAGCTCCTGTGGTGGGGTGTTTGCCGAGCAGACCGAACTTGGAAATCGCCTGCTCGCACTGGACGTAGCGGGCGAACGCCTGCTCGCACTGCTCGATCAAGCGTTTGGAGACGAACTCGGTGCAGCCGCGTTCATCCAGCCAGTTCCACGTCTCCCGGTAGACCAAGTCCGCACCGCACCGAGCAGCTGGCCGTCGCGCTGCTCGGCCGATAGGTATTCGCCGGGTTCTGGCATCGGCTCGCCTGCGAGCAGCGCGCCGTCGCCGATGTCAGTGCCGTCCAGGTCGAACACATCGAGCTCGGCCGGTGTGGTGAGCCGGGTGGCGGGGCGGCCTGCGGCGAGCTTGTCGTTCAGCGCCTCAGGTTTCGCTCCGGCGCGGACCCTGCGTCCGCCCCTGTTGATGCCGTCTTTGGACATGGGTCGCCTCTCCGCCGTAGAATCGTCATGGTTTTGGTGCTGAAGTCCATGGGAAGTGTGAATGGTTGAGTCTTTAAAACTATTCGTTCGGACCTACGTATATTGGGTAGGGCTCATCCTTGGTTTCGCGATAGTGCCCGGTTCGCTGCTCTTCACTGCTGAAGTCGCCCCGGTGAACACTCCATTGTGGCTTGCACCTTTCGCCGGGCTGCTGCTTTTTGTCATTGATCGGCCATCAACATGGGAGCCGCCGCTCTGGCGAGCATTACTGATCCGAGTATTGGGCGCAGGATTTGCAGCCACCATGCTCATCGCGTTTGATGCAGTTGCTTCCACCCACTATGGATCTCAACACTGGAGTGAGACGCTCCTATCTTTCAGTCTCGGTTGGATTGTCTTCACGGTAGTGGCAGGACACATGCTCATGAGCAGTTCCGCCCGATTTGGCACACCTGCTCACACGATCAGGGACGCGATCCGTACCTACACGACATGGATAGGAATCTGCTTCGGGATTTTCTATATCCCCGCCGCGGGACTCTCCGCAGCTGGCACTCTTTTGATGGTTCTTCCGCTTAATGGAACGTTCCTCGCCGGCCTGGTTCTTTTGATAGTTGACCCGCCACGACGATGGCCGCAACCGCGAGTGAGGGCACTGTGGATACGACTTTTGTCAAGCGGGGCAGCAGCATTGCTACTTGCCGTCACGAACTCGTTCTATCGCAGTACTCGCACACACGAGATTTTCGTCGGGGACTGGCAGGAAAACCTGGTCTTCTTCATGGGTGCTTGGGCACTTTATGCCGCAGTGGCTGGGGCCACGTATCTTACGACTGGCCCCCAGCCACGAAGCATATGACAAACTCAGTAGATGAATTCAGCTAGAGCTTGACATGCTGCCTTCTTGGTTTCTTCGCTAGGCTCAACGCCTGAGTAGCCGTACGCCCCATTGGAACCGTCTGTGAGAAGGCCAACGTATCTGTCATCCAATGGGCCATCAATTTCTGCAAAGAACTTGTCCTTTGCGGTTCCTCCGTCGCTTGCACCAACACTCTCAGAGATCGCCTTGAATCGCTGCAATAGCGAAACTGGATGATATGGCCTGTTTTTTTTGTTCCGCTCTTATAGTGGGGCGGCTTGCGCCGCTTGGCTTGCATAATACTCGGTTTCGGTCCGTTCCGTTGTCCTGCAGCCCGAGGACCGGTGCGGGCGCTTCGAGTCCCCGCCACGAGACCCGCCGGAACGTCGCCGATTCCGGGTCCCTCGGATCTCGGAAGGGCTTGCGCCGCCGGACGAGCCCGGTCCTGTACGCGCCGTCGGCGTTCTCGGCCATGGCGCTGCCGTACGGGTCGCCGGCCGTGCCGGCCGGGGGAGGCATGCCGCATTCCCCGGCCCCGGTGGCGTACACGAGGCCGATGCGCCGCGCACCATGGCCGGAACGGTGCGCGGGACCGTCCGCGCCGCCGTGCGAGGCGGCCCATGATACCGCCTGTTCCGGCGCCCGCGGCACCGGCCCCCTGGTGTCCATGGCGGCGGAGCACGCCCGGCCGGCGATCCCGCGGGCGAGCACGTCGGCGGCGAACGTCGTGCAGCCGAAGCGTCCGCGACCTGTTCCGCCTTCACCGCCTTCATTCCGCCAGCGCTCTCGACCATCTTCGCATACGTCTTACGCGTCTCATCGACCTTCGCCAGCGAACACTCACAACGGGACTGCGCATCAGCCAACGCCCGCGCATTGCCATCACGCCACGCGATCACCCCACCGGTGACACCACCGGCCAACGCGACCACGCACACGCCAGCAACCAACGGCACTAGCCAATACGGACGACGCCGCACAACCTCGTTCTCAACACTGTTCTCGCTCATCGTACAATTCTTCTTGTCAGGCACCCCCTATCATCCCCCCCCCGTCATCGCCACGGGCCCGTGCGTTCCCGGCCGAGAGAGGCCGCCGAGCGCAGTGAAACCGCGCACAATGTTCGAGCGCGTAATACTCAAGGATGATGGGCACGATGGCGATTCACCCCGCCGCACGATGCCGGTCCGAGCCCGCCATCCGTATGGTGAAAGTAACGTTCAGGGAAAATCCCTGTATTGATATGGAAGAGGACGTTATGGAACAGCAGATCATGCAGCCGCAGACCAATGCCGGTGCGGCGCAGGAACAGCGGCACCCCATCGCCATCGAGGCGATCGACCTGGTCAAGGACTACGGGCATGGCGAAAACGCGGTGCATGCGCTGCGCGGCGTCAATGTGCGGTTCGAGCAAGGGAGGTTCACCGCGATCATGGGCCCGTCCGGCTCCGGCAAGTCCACGCTCATGCACACGCTCGCCGGACTCGACTCGGCCACGAGCGGTCATATCGTGTTCGACGGCGCCGACATCACCACCATGAACGACAATCAGCTGACCATGCTGCGCCGCCACAAGATCGGCTTCATCTTCCAGAGCTTCAACCTGCTGCCGATGTTCACCGCCGAGCAGAACATCCTCATGCCGTTGACTCTGGCGGGTCAGAAGCCCGACCGTCAGTGGTTCGACATGCTGACGACGACGCTGGGACTCAAGGAACGTCTCACGCACCGGCCGAATGAACTGTCTGGCGGCCAGCAGCAGCGCGTCGCCATCGCGCGTGCGCTCATCGCCAAACCGTCGCTGGTGTTCGCCGACGAGCCCACCGGCAACCTCGATTCCGTCTCCAGCGCCGAAGTGCTGAGCTTCCTGAAGCGATCCGTCAAGGAACTTGGGCAGACCGTCATCATGGTCACCCATGACGCCGTCGCCGCATCCTATGCCGATCGTGCGATCGTGTTCGCCGACGGCCAGATCGTCGCCGACGAGCAGCGCCCGACCGCCGAGAGCATGAACCAACTGTTGATGAACGAGCGCGAGCGGGCCACCCAACTGGTCGGCGGGCCGTCCGCGGGCACCACCGTTCCAAGACCGCCGGTGGCGGCCCTCAAGGGGCACACCGAAAAGGCGTCTTTCGTTCCGGGTGCTCCAAGCGTTCCGGGCGCTCCGCAGCACGCCGCCGTCGCCCAGCACCGCCGCTGACCCGCCCACAGCATTAAGGACTTCTCATGTTCTCCATCACCATCAAACTCATGAAAAAAAGCGCGAGGATGCTCATCCCCGCAGGCATAGCCATCCTTATCGGCACGGCGTTCATCGCCGCCACGTTCCTGTTCTCCAACTCCATGGACGACTCGCTGCGCAGGCAGAGGACCGCCCAGCTCGGCGAAGCGAACTACATCGCCACGATGAAAACAAACAGCAACGGCGCGGTCTCCGAAAACGGCTCGGCCGACAGAACCACCGTCGCCGATTTCAACCTCGACCGGATACGCGCCACGAAAGGCGTGAAGGGCGCCCGCATCGACACGTCCGTCAGCGTTTCGATCTCCGCAGCGGGCAAGCGCTCGAACGGATACGCCGTCGGCACGTCAACCGACCGCAAGCTGCTGCCGGTCCGCATCGTCTCCGGCGACCAGCCGGTCGACAACAACGAGGTGGCGTTGCCAAAATCCGTCGCCAAACAACTTGGAGTGGGTGTCGGCGACAAGGTGGACGTTGCTCCGATATCCAACGGCAGCGCTCTGAGCGGCACCGCGGTGCGTGACGTGCGCGTCGTTGGCCTGACCAGCGACCCGTTTGGTGTGTACTCGTTTTACGGTGGCGCTTCGGTGCTGTCGGAGAACGTCGTCGCCGCGGTATACGGCGTGGATGATTTCGACCATATGCAGGCGTACATGCTCCTGCTTGACATCGACGACGCCGACGCCGCTGCCGCGCAGCGGACCGTCGACGAGGTCTCCGGGCTCCTGCCGAAATCCTATGGCGTGGAATCGCGCCGATCGGTCGAGGCGGAGGCCGTCAGGGACCTCAGCTCGAACAACACCAGCTTCCCCACCATATTCCTGCTGAGCTTCGGTGTGCTCGCACTGTTCGTTGCCGCCCTGGTCATCGCCAACACGTTCCAGGTGCTGGTGGCGCAACGCAGGCGCACGCTGGCGTTGCTGCGCACAATCGGCGCGAAGAAGGGCCAGCTGTACACATCCGTACTGATGGAGGCCGGATTGCTTGGCCTGATTGCGTCGGTGCTGGGCGTCGGCTTCGGCGTCGGTCTGATCGCGCTGGTCACGAACACGGGCGTAATGGAAATGATGGGAATGCAGGCCAGGCTGATTCTCTCGTGGCAAGCGTTCGTGGTTCCGATCGCATTCGGCCTGATCATGACTGTACTCGCCTCACTCGGCTCCGCACGGTCCGCCACCAGCGTGACGCCGCTTGAGGCCCTGCGCCCGATCGAGCTGACCGATACATCACGCGCCGGAAAGGTCCGCGCCACGATTGGCGTTCTGACGATCATCACGGGATTGGCACTGGCTGGCGTCGCCGTATGGCAGCTGTCCGGCATGCTGAACGGTCTGGACACCATGGCCAGCGACAATTACAGCAGTGTGCTGCTGATGTCCATCGGCGGGGCCGCGCTGGTGTTCCTCGGGCTCGTACTCACCGCCACGTTCTGGCTGCCGGTGCTGATGCGCGGCGTCGGCGCGCTCGTCTCGATGTGCGGTCCGAGCGCCAAAGTTGCCCACGCCAACATCCAGAAGAACCCGCGTCGCGTCGCCGCCACCGGCACCGCGCTGCTGATCGGCGTGACCCTGGTCGCCACCATCGCCACCGGTGCAGCCAGCGCCAAGCAGACCATGGGGGAGGCGCTCGCGTCCCGGTACAGTGTCGACATGATCGCCACCGGCGACGGCCTGAAGACCAGCGCAGTCAAGGAAGCGGCCCAGGTCAAGGGCGTCGCGGCCACCATGTACGCGCCCACGGCGACGGTGACCGCGGAAGGCGTGAACGGGGGAACGATGTCCCTGCTGCTCGTCGGCGTCAAGAACACCTCCGAACTCGCCGGCGTCATGCACGCCGACCTGAGCGGCGTCACCGTCGGCGACGACACCGTGCTGCTGCCGAAATACCGTGCCACCTCAGGCAAGGAGATCACATTCGGCTCCGATGCGAAGCTGCGGTTCACCGCTGCGGAGTCGAATGGCATTGCGGCAAGCACCGAGCAAGACGGGTCCGCCAGCGCAAGCTCGACGAACGGAGGCGTTTCCTCATCAATGCGTCTCAAGCCGGTGCAATCCGATTACCGCCGCGTCTCGTCCAACTATGATGCCGTCGCCTTCATCAACACCAGCCATTTCAACAACGGCGACGTCACCGCGACCGGCCACATGCTGCTCATGCGTGTGGATACCCAGTCGGCCGGCGTCTCCCTGAGTGACGTGTTCAACAAGATTCAGGACGTATTTTCGTATGACTCCACCGTGTCCATCACCGGTCCTGTGGCGGAACGCGCACAATGGGAGACCATCATCAACTCGATGCTGATGCTTCTGGTCGCGCTGATCGCCGTCGCGGTGCTCATCGCGCTGATCGGCGTGGCGAACACGCTGAGTCTGTCGGTGATTGAACGCACCCGCGAATCCGCGACATTGCGGGCTATCGGCATGACCCGCGGGCAGCTGCGGCGCTCGCTGGCCGTCGAGGCGCTGCTGCTGTCGCTCGTCGCAGGTGTGGTCGGCGTGGTGCTCGGCACGCTGTTCGGATGGCTGGGGTCGTACATGGTGTTCAGCCTGTACGGCAAGACGGTGTTCCCCTTCGAATGGGGCATGAACGGCATCGTGCTTGTGGTGGCCGCCATCGCGGCCCTGCTCGCCAGCGTGTTCCCGGCCCGTCGTGCAGTCAAGACGCCGCCTGTCGAGGCTCTGGCTGAAGCCTGAGCCTCTTAGGCGGCCTTCGCGGCAAGCCGCTCACTTCACCTACAGACAGTCCACCGGACTGTCTGTTTGACGGTTCAGCCTGTCGAGGCTCTGGCTGAAGCCTAGTTCGTAGAGCCGGTGGGTGGTCAACACAGCCGCCAGTGCAATGAGGTCCCTTCTTTCACTCAAAAGAAGGGACCTCATCGCCTATACGGCGTTATACCGCACGACCCGTGACACGCGGCTCCCGACGCGCGATGTTATAACCTGAACACGCGAAAAATCGGTACGTTGCAAAATGAACTGTTCATTAATCGAAGGTGATTTTCATTATCTTTCAGCGGTCGGAACCTGACAGTTGGTCTACAACAGAATCGGTTCCATATCAACCAACACACAATGGAAGCTGAAAGAATGCACAAGACAATGCGTAAGTCCGCGGTCCTCAAGGGCGCCGTGGCAGGCATCGCATCCATCGCGATGCTGATGTCCGTGAGCGTCACCGCGAACGCCGCGGACACTCCCTCGTACGGCAGCGCGGTCAAGCCGAACATCACCTCGCTGCTCGGCGAGTATTACAACTGGTGGACCCCGAAGAAGGTCGTGAACAACACGCCGCAGGGCGATGCCTTCCGCGGAAAGGTCACCGATGCCGGCAAGAGCGTGCTCGGACAGAACGACAAGACCGTCGTGGCCATCAACAACAAGGCCGCCGCCGACACCACCAAGGTCGACGGCACCTACACGCAGGCCGAGCGCGCCGCTCTCGACGCGAGCGACGGCGACGCACTGCGCATCTACAAGGACGCGTTCGGGCCGATCATCGGCCAGTACGTGGCCGAGGGCGTCGCGCAGGGCGAGCTGCCCAAGACCTCCGACCTGGTGTTCAGCAAAAGCAGTAAGGACTCGTTCGCGGGCTTCGTCGGCACCGGCAGCGCCAAGAAGGACTTCAACTACCCGCGTCCGTACTTCAACAAGGAGAACGAAGGCGTCGACCGCACGATCGGCGGTGACACCGACCTCAACGGTCTGAGCTCGACGCTCGACATCAAGCGCATCCCGATGATCAATATCGACGGCCAGGAATACGGCGAGGATTACACCGACTATCAGGAGCCGTCGCAGTCCTTCCCGTCCGGCCACACCACCAAGACCTACAACCGCGGTCTGGGATTGGCCACGCTGCTGCCCGAGCTCGGACCGGAACTCGTGGCCCGCGCCGCCGAAGGCGGCAACAACCGCGTCGTGCTCGGCGTGCACTACCCGATGGACGTGATCGGCGGACGCATCTCCGCCAGCGCATCCGTCACCGCTCTGTGGTCTGATGCCACGTTCCGCCAGAACGTGCTGCTGCCGGCCCATGACGAACTTGAGAACTACATCGCCGCACGCTGCAAGGCCGACGGCAACGGCGACACCGTCGCCGCGTGTGCGAGCAAGACCGGCGCCAACGACAAGAACGGATACAAGAACACCTTCACCGACGCGGTGTCCACCGAACCGGTGACCGACCGCGCGTCCGCCATCGACGCCTACACCGCACGCATGACCTACGGATTCTCGCAGACCTCGGCCTCCGGTCAGGCGCCCGTCGTGCCGCAAGGCGCGGAGAACCTGCTGCTCACCGCATTCCCCGACCTGACCGACGCCCAGCGTCGTCAGGTGCTCGAAGCCTCCGAAATTGACTCCGGCTACCCGCTGGACGCCAGCTCCAACGGATTCGAGCGCATCAACCTCGCCAAGGCTTTCAGCGCCAAGGTGACGCTGAGCGAAGACGGCAGCACCATCACCGCCATCTCCTTCGGCGCCAAGGCGCCGACCGTGGTGAAGACCGCATCCTCCAAGGACACGATCACCGGACTGCTGACCGACTTCAACGAGTACTACGTCGCAGGCAAGGGCGTGACCGATGAGGGCAAGTCGGTGCTCGTGCACGACGACCAGCTCACCGAAGACATCAACAACAAGGCGTACGGCACCGACGGCAACACCGCGCAGGACCAGCGCGCCCTGTCCGACGCCCAGATGAACTCCACCAACACGCTGTACGACGCGCTCGGTCCGGTGCTCGGCAAGTACTACAAGGACGCCGCCGACGCTGGTAAGTTGCCGAAGACCGCCCAGTTCCTGTCCGACATGAACAAGTCCGCTTCCACCGGCGTCGCCAAGGCCACATACCAGCACCCGCGCCCCTACGTGGACCGCGTGAACTTCAACGGCACGACGCTGAACATGAACGGTCTGAAGCAGACGCTGAACATCAAGAAGGTCCCCGGTTACGAGAACTTCGACTGGGGAGACGGCGAAGCGCCCGACAACGAGTATGACGGACTGTACAACTCCGGCTCGTTCCCGTCCGGCCACACCACCTTCGCGTTCACGCAGGGCGCCGGCCTGGCGTACCTGCTGCCCGAGCTCGGCCCGGAGATCATGACCCGCGTGTCCGAGGCCGGCAACAACCGCATCGTGCTCGGCGTGCACTACCCGCTCGACATCATGGGCGGCCACATCGCCGGCCAGTACGGCGTCGCCACCGCGGTGAGCGGCGAGAAGACCGCACAGGAAGGCGCGGCCGCCCGCGCCGAGCTCGTCGATTACCTGACCGCGCAGTGCAAGGCCGACAACCATGGCGATACGCTCGACGCCTGCATCACGAACACCGGCGCGAACGCCGCCAACGGCTACCGCAATGATTTCACCGACGAGGTTTCGACCAAGCCGGTTACCGACCGTGCCTCCGCACTGGCCGCGTACAAGGCCCGCATGACCTATGGCTTCCAGGCCACGGGCACGACCGGACAGGCGCCGGTGGTGCCTGACTCGGCCGTCCGCATGCTCGACAACGTCGCCGCGTTCAAGTCGCTGGATTCCGCGCAGAAGAAGGCCGTGCTCGCCGCGACCGAAGGTGACTCCGGCTATCCGCTGGACGCCTCGTCGCAGGGCTGGGCGCGAGTCAACCTCGCCGCGGCCTACAGCGCCAAGGTCACGCTGAGCGCCGACGGCAAGAACGTCGTCAAGGTCGAGCCCGGCCAGGCGCAGGCCTCGGTCGTGCGCGAGACGAGTGGCAACAACGGCAACAACGGCGGCAACGGTAACGGCGGTAGCAATGCCGGCAACATCGGTGTCAACAATGCCGCTGGCCGCAACCCCTCCGGCACGCAGCCGCTGTCGAAGACCGGCGCGGACGTGTCCGGCATCGCCTCGGCGTTCATCCTGATCGCCGCCGCCGGCGTCACGATCATGATGATCCGCCGCAAGCACGCGATCTGACAACTAGCGCCCCCGCTGGCGGACTGAGCATCGCGCCCCCGCCAGCGGGGGCGTTTTTATATTCGCCTTATACCAGACCGTTGTCGTAGGCGAAGACGACGGCTTGGACGCGGTCGCGCGCATTGATTTTGGCAAGGATATGCGCCACGTGCGTTTTCGCGGTTGGCAGGCTGATGAACAGCTTGTCGGCGATTTCCTGATTCGACAATCCATGGGCGATCTCCACCAGCACCTCACGCTCCCGCTCGGTCAGCAGGTTCAGCTCCGGGTCAGTGTATGCCACCGGCCGGGCGACGGGCATCGTGGACGAACCGTCCGCATAGCCGTCAGTCGCCGTCAACCCATGCTTGGTGTACCCGTCCTCCATCATCTTTTCGATGAGTCGCTTCGTCGCCGAAGGCGCGATAATCGCGTTGCCCTGATATACCGTGCGAATAGAACTCAGCAGCGTCTCCGGCTCGGTGTCCTTGAGCAGGAATCCGGATGCGCCGGCGTTGATAGCCGCCATCACGTACTCGTCCAAGTCGAACGTCGTCAGGATGATCACGCGGGTCTTGCGCGGCGCGTCTCCGGCGGCCGCTTCCAGCGCACTGATGCGGCTGGTCGCTTCCAGTCCGTCCATGCCGGGCATGCGCACGTCCATCAGCACCACATCGGGGTGCAGCGATTCGGCCAACGACACCGCCTGGGCGCCATCGCCCGCCTGCCCGACCACCTGTATGTCCGGCTGGGATCCGATCACCATTGCGAATCCCGCTCGCACCAGTTCCTGATCGTCGGCGATGACCACCCGAATTCTTTGCAACTCACTCATGCCTTCCACTGTATCCAACATCGGCGAACAAGTCCCGCATCACGCCCCCTGATTTAACCCTGAATTCATGTCGGATGATCCCCGGCGGGCCGTGGAGCGCCGTCTCATTACGACGCGATGCCGTGCAGCTGGCTATCGTGCAGCTGCTTGTCGAGCGATGCCGCGGGCCTGAGCTGCATGCCGGGCTGCTCTTGCCGGTGAGCCTCATCGCTGAACCCGGTCTCGCGCAGCACGCCCAGCAGCTTGCGCATGTGGGCCAGCGCCGCACGGCCCTGTGATCCGATGGCCGCGAACGCCTCGGAGATGGACCCGGACGACGGTTGTTCACCGTGACGCTCGCAATCGTCAAGCATGCGCAGGCCGGCGACCGCCTGGTCGATCACGCTGGTCAGCGTCATCGTCACCTCGGACTGGATGCTCTCGCTGATGCGGTCACGTTCCATGTTCGCCGCCAGGATGCGCTGCTTGGCCTGCTCCGCGCGCAACGCCTCCTCGCGGGCTTGCAGCACCAGCGCGTTCGATCCGCTGGATCGGTCCCATCGTGCCATGGCCGTCGCGCTTATGCACAACGCCAGCGATATCACCATGAACATGATTGCCGATGCGAACGCGGCGGGCGTCGTCGCGAGGGAATATGCCGGGCGGGGATGAGTCAGCATGCTGAAGATGCTTCGATACCCGGTTTGAGCGGCGAAGATCTTGCAGCCGAACAGCACGGAATCCGATATTGCGGCGATCCCCGTCCATCGCCATGCCTTGTCACGGCCGTACAACACCGCGGAATACAGGGCCACAAGGGAAGCGAGGATATCGGCCAGGCTGACCGGCTCGAAGAACAGCAGCTGAAGCGCGGCGAGGATGGCCACCGCCAGCGCGCTGGATTCCGGGAACCTGCGGCGGAAGATCAACGGAATCAGGATGATGATCGTCAATGCGCGGTCGAAACGGTTGTCGAGCTGCAGTCCCTCGGCGTATATGACGGATGGATTGATGGAAAGCAGCATCCAGGCCACCAGTATGGTGAGCAGCAGGTCGGTCAGCAGATAATGCCGCTCGGTCCACTGCGACATGCGCTCGATCCAGTTGAGCCGCTGCTCCCCGGTAGCGGATGCCTGCTGGATCGGCTTCGAACGCAGGGCGGACAGAATCGTGCGCAGGCGTATGGTGATGGGCACCGGCGGCGCTTGTGTCGGGACCGATGACATCTGCGACACCGGACGGGGCATCTTTGCGCCGGCCGGTGTCGTGACACCGGCCGGTTGGACGACACCGACTTGACTGGCGACGGCGGATTGCGGGGCGTTCGCGACATTACTGACGACCCCGGTATTCCCGGTATCCGTCGCCATTGAAACCGTTCCGGTCGTCGGGGCCGCCATCGGCATGATTGCCGCGCCCGAAGACACCGCAGCGGAAGACGCTACGTTCGGGCTTTCGGACGCCGGCGCAGCAGCCTCGGACTGCGTTGAGACAGTGCTGTACGGCACGAAGCCGGACACCACGAAGCCGCCGCCAAGCTGCGGTCCACTGGTCACGCTGCCGCCGACCGCGCCGATTCGCTCGCGCATGCCGATCAGTCCGTAACCGGGCTTGTGGCCGTCCAACGACGATGACGCGCCGCGGCCATTGTCGGCAACGGTGACGTGAAGTCCGTCAGCCCCCCAGATCTCGCTGATCTGCACGGTGACGTTCGGGCCGCCGTATTTGCGCACGTTCGTCAGCGCCTCCTGCACCATGCGGTACATTGCGGTGCTCGCCTGTGCGCCGAGCGCGGCGGCCCGCGGCTGGCCGGACACGGTCTTGCGAATCGTGCACCCCATGCCGGCCGCCGCCCTCGCCTGGTCGATCAGCGCGTCCACATCCGCGTAATCGGCATGGTCCGACCCTCCGAACACGCCCAGCAGACGTTTCATGTCGTGCAGTGCGCGCTCCGATTCATGACGGATCGTCTCCATGGTCTGCCGGGCCAGCGCCGGATTGTTGGCGCCCGCGTACCGGCCCCCGTCGGATTGGATGATGATGATCGACAGTGTGTGCGCCACCACGTCATGCATGTCACGCGCGATGCGGGCGCGTTCGGCGAGCGCCGCGATATGGCGTTCCTCATCCTCTTTTGCCTGCAAGGCGTCGTTGCGCTCATGTATCATGCTGACGGTGATGCGCCGGGCCCGCTGCCAGTACGCGACGATGATCGCCGCGAACAGATACACGGCGATGAAGATGAATATGGCCACTGAGCTTGTCGCTATGGTGGTGGCGCAATCACCGCTCAGACCATAGATGTATGTCCCCGAACATGTCTCCAGGGGGCTGAGTCCATCGAAGGACACGCCCTGATTGAGGATGGGACCCGCATCGGCGGACCAGATGATGACGGGCGACGCCAAGGCCCCGATGGCGACGGCGAGTACGATGAACGCCTTCGAATTGCGCGGATCCGCATATACGATGGCTGAATACAGCATCCATGGCGCCATCAGGTCGGCATATACCATCGACGGCCCGAACGCCAGTTGGACGACCACCAGACCGGCGAACAGCAATGTAGCCATCTGCGGCTTCCACCGGCGCATCGCGACGGGAACCATCAGAACGAAGCTCCAGAAGGCCATTACCGTATGGTCGAAATAGGCGATGATGCCGGGATTGCTGTCATTGGTACCGGCCATGAGCGTGAAAAAGATGGAGATGATCACCGCATACAGGGCATCTGCGAGCAGCACATGCTTCCTGTTCCACGTGGTGATTCGTTCCATGATTCCCATACGGTTCAGCGTATCGCGTGCGGTGACCCGACCCACATCGGTCGGCCGGATGATTCATTGCGATGCGGCGTGTCGGGCGGGGTGCGTTTCGTTGGTGGGAATCCCCTCGGGTTTCCGCCGCCGGTCGGCTACAGTGGTACCGAGAATGGTACGGCATCGTGGGATGCCGGGGTGCATCAATGAAAGGGAATGTATGACGCTGCTTGCCGAATATTACGTGCCGGGGCTGCATATCGAGGATCGGTCGGTCAAGGTCCCGCTTGATTGGGTCGGTCATGAGCCGGGGCGCGGCTTTGACGGGGAATCGATCAGCCTGTTCTACCGCGTGGTGACCGCCCCCGAGCACGTGCATGACGATCTGCCTCTGCTGGTGTTCCTGCAGGGTGGTCCGGGAGGGGCCGGACCCAGGCTGCTGAACCCGTCGAGCGACGGATGGATTGCGGAGGCGGTCAAGCATTTCCGTGTGGTGCTGCCGGATCAGCGCGGCACGGGCCGCTCTTCGCGCGTCGACTCGCATGCCATGGCGAGGCTCGCCGCCGGGGGAGCGCGTGCGCAAGCGGATTACCTCAAGCGGTTCCTCGCAGATTCGATCGTGCGGGACTTCGAACATCTGCGCCGCACCGAGTTCGGCGGCTCGCCGTGGGTGACGCTTGGCCAGAGTTATGGCGGATTCCTGACGCTGACCTACCTGTCGTTGTTCCCCGAAGGAGTGGCCGCGAGCTTCACCTGCGGCGGCATCCCGCATGTCCCGGCGAACGCGACCGAGGTCTATGAGCACACGTTCCCGCGCATGGCCCGCAAGACCGCGCAGTTTTACGAGCGCTACGGCGTCGATGCCGATCGTGTCGCCGCCGTCGCGGATCAGCTGCCGACCGTGGCTGAGATCGCGGAAGCCGGCGGCATCGGTGGCGATTCCGGCTCGCTGCCCGAGGGAACCCCGCTGCTGCCGAACGGCGACCCGCTGACCGTGGAGCGCCTGCAATGCCTCGGCTCCGACTTCGGCATGAAGCCAAGCTTCGAGCGCGTGCACTGGATTTTCGACGATGCGTTCGTCGACGGAGACGGTTCGGTCTCAGCCGGGGCGGCGTTGTCCGACGAGTTCTTGGCGAAGGTCATGAACGTGACCTCCTCGCGTCCCCTGTACTGGCCGCTGCAGGAGTTCATCTACGCGAACGGTGAACTGGACGAGCCGATTCGCTGGGCGGCACAGCGCGTGCGCGACACCATGCCCCGGTTCTCGACCGGCGAACGCCCGCTGGCCTTCACCGGCGAGGCGATGTTCCCGTGGATGTTCGAGCAGGAGTCCGCGCTGCGGCCGTTCAAGCCGGCGATGGACCTGCTGATGGAGGATACGAGATTCGGTGTGATCTATGACGCCGACCAGCTGGCCCGCAACGAGGTTCCGCTGCAATCGGCCGTGTATTTCGACGACATGTACGTGGATTCCGGCATGCAGCTCGACACGCTGAGCCGTGTCGGCAACTCGCATTACTGGGTCACCAACGAGTTCGAGCATGACGGGCTGCACGGCGATCTCGTGTTCCGCCATCTCTACGACGAGGCCCTCAACCGCGGTGGCCTGGAATCGCTGTTCTAGCGTGCGGGCGTACGCTTCGCGGCCGTGCGCGGCGGGGCATGACGAACTGCATCTTTCGTATGAACAACACAACAAGGAGCATCATGGCGCAGAACATCACCATAGGATTCATCGGCTATGGCAACATGGCGCAGGCCATCGCGCAGGGTCTCGTCGATGCGGGCGTCGTCAACGGCGGCGACATCGTCGCCTGCGCGGCGCATTACGACAAGCTGGAAGCCAGCACTGCGAAGCTCGGGGTGCGTCCACTGCACAACGTGCGTGAGGTCGCCGCCGCGGCCGACGTGGTGATCATCGCCATCAAGCCGTATCAGATCGAATCCGTCATCAAGCCCATCGCAGACGAGTTCGCCAAGAACGGACGGTTCGTGGTGTCGATCGCCGCCGGCTGGGATCTGGCGAAGTACCAGAAGCTGTTCGGCGATCTGGCTCAGAGCATACATATCCAGTGCACGATTCCGAACACGCCGGTGGCCGTCGGCAAGGGCGTGCTCGTCACCGAGATCGACAACACGCTCACCGACATGCAGACGGAGGTCTTCGAATCGCTGTTCGGCCCGATTTCGCTGATCGAGCGCGTCGACGCCGCACACATGACCATCGCCATGGTGGTGGCCGGCTGCGCACCCGCCTTCACTGACATGTACATTGAGGCGCTGGGTGACGCCGGCGTGCAGTACGGACTGCAGCGGGCCACCGCATACCGGCTCGCCGCGAAGATGGTCGAGGGCGTGGGAGCGCTGTACATGGCCACCGGGACCCATCCCGGAGCGATGAAGGATGCCGTCTGCTCGCCCGGCGGCACCACGATCCGCGGCGTCGCCAAGCTGGAGAAGGACGGCTTCCGCGGAGCCGTCATCGACGCCGTCGACGCCATCGTAGGCTGACCCTGCAAAAGGGTCCATCGGACGGTCGTCATCCGGTCGTCTTCCAGTCGTCATCCGCGGTGTAGCTCCGGATATCATCCGGTGCCCTATCCCGCGAAAGTCCCATATCGCACGCCGCAAATGGGACTTTCGCGGGATGGACGGAAAGCTGTCGTCGGATGGCGCAGGCCGTCTGTTGTTATTCGGCGCCGTGAACGACGCGGACGCCGTCGGCGGTGACGTATCCGTAGTTCATCGTCTCGCTGTTGTAGGCGATGACGCCGTCGCCGCTGGCCGGCATGACGATGACGCCGCCGTCGCCGCGACGGGCCGCCACGTCATCCAGTGCGGCCTGAGCGGCCTCCTGCACTGACTGGCCGGCGAACCGCACACGATCCGCGATTTGATGCGCTGCGACAGACCTCACGAACGCCTCGCCGATACCCGTGCATGACACGGCGACGCTGTCATCGGCCGCGTACGTGCCGCATCCGGGCAGTGGCGAATCCCCGACGCGCCCCGGCATCTGGTTCGTGATGCCGCCCGTGGACGTCCCCGCCGCCACATGTCCGGCGGCATCCCTCGCCACCGCGCCGATCGTGCCGTGCTTCTCCCAGGCGTCGCCCTCGGATTGGGCGCGTGCCAGCGAACGCCGGCGTTCCTCGGTCATGAAATACGACGGATCGCGCAATTCGATGCCCCACGAGCGCAGCAGGTCCTCGCCCGGCAGCGCGAACATCGTGTGCTTGGCGCGCTCCTTGACCGCCCGGGCCACATCGATCGGATGCCGGGCCGTGGTCAGCCCGGCGGCGGAGCCGACCTCGCCGTCGCCGGTCATCAGGCAGGCGTCCATCGACACCTTTCCCTCGCTGGTCAGCGCCGCGCCCCGACCGGCGTTGAACTCCGGCGCATCCTCCATCACATGAATCGCGGCGCATACCGCATCCTCGGCGGGCGCGCCCTGTTCGAGCAGCGCGTAGCCGGCGTCCAGCGCCCGACGCAGATCGCGCTCGGCCTGCGCAGTCCTCTGCGCGCTGCCATCCTTGCTCCGGTCGCCGGCTCCCGCGTGGATCGCCAGCAGAATGCCGTTGACAGGACTGCCGGACGCCGTTGATGCGCCGGATACGGTGGTGATGATCATGTTCCCTCCCTTGCACGGTTTCGCCGTGACTGATGTTTTCCGCGTGTATTATGCCACCGTCTCCGGGACCGGTCCATTCGAGGCGATTCGGTTACGGCGCTGGATTCTGCCGGCGAATCCGACGAGATGACGGCTTTATGTCTCAATATGTGAGACTGGTGGTGGCCTCCGCGCCGCCCGGGCGCGCATTCGCCGGCCGTGCGGCATACGCGCATGATAGCGGCATATAGATTTCGGCGATAGCCCTGTTCGACGCAATCGCAAGAACCGCGTGAAAACGCGCATTACGCTGAACATTGTTCGCGAAAACGGCCGGCATCCCGCCGGAACGCAGCGGGCGCACAAGATCAATGTGCACGATCAGCAATCTTAGCATCCAAACACACGGCACAAACCAAACACGATACCAGGGGGAACGAAGAGACATGAAGATCAGGAGAATCGCTGCGGCGGTATTGGCGGTCACATCGCTTGTCGGCGGTCTGACGGCGTGCGGGAACAGCAGCTCGGCAGACTCCGGCACCACCGTCAAGGTCGGCGTGGTCGGCGACAGCAACGAGGTCTGGGATCAGGTCGTCATCCCGAACCTGAAGAAGGAGGGCATCAACGTCGAACTGGTGAAGTTCTCCGACTACATCCAGCCGAACGAGGCGCTCGACAAGGGAGACATCGACCTCAACGCCTACCAGGGCTACATCCTCATGGACGACTTCAACAAGACGCACGACAACGCGCTCGCCGCAGTCGGCGAGACGGTGCTCAACCCGATCAGCCTGTACTCCGACAAGGCCAAGAAGGTCGAAGACATTCCGGAAGGCTCCGAAGTCACCATCGCCAACGACTCCGTCAACGCGGCCCGCGGCCTGCTGCTGCTCCAGTCCGCCGGCCTGATCAAGCTCGACTACAAGGAAGGTGCGAACCCCACGCCGGACGACATCGTGTCCAACCCGAAGAACCTGAAGATCACCGAGCTGGAAGCCTCGCAGACCGCCCGTTCGCTGCCCGACGTCGGAGCCAGCGTCATCAACGTGTTCATGGCCCTCGACGCGGGACTCAACCCCAAGTCGGACGCCATCTACATCGAGCCGGTCAACGAGCAGTCCAAGCCGTACTACAACATCATCGTCTCCCGCGCCAAGGATAAGGACAACGCCACCTACAAGAAGATCGTGGACGCCTACCGCAGCGACGACGTCAAGAAACTGATCGACAAGCTGTACAAGGGGGCCGTCATTCCGCTGTGGTGACATGCGGCGAATGCCGCCGCAACCGCAGCACGCAACATAACAACACACACGACAAGCGACGCGAACGGGGAACGTCGACGCATCTCGGCTGAAGGGGAGTGCTCGCCGAGAAGACATGATGCCAGCCGGACGGGATGGCGCGGACCAAGGGGACGGTCCGCGCCGCGGCGGCCCTCCGGCCGGCATCATGGCAGGTCGGCCATATGGCCCGGCATGGCATCCGTGAAGGACGGCCGCACAGGTCGTCAGACGGACCATGCAGGAGACGGCCATGCCGCGACGATTCCCGCGCAAGGCCCGGCACAAGTCGGGACGGGCCCACGCGCCGCCCACATCCAACAGGAAACAAACCAAGGAACATACGAAAGCCCGCACATCATGAGCACACCATTGACCACGCAGCAGGCCGTTGACCTCTACACCACCATGCGCAAGATCCGCCGGTTCGAGGAAACCGTCAAGGCGCACATCGGCAAGGAGATCGTCGGACCTGCCCACCTGTACATCGGCGAGGAGGCCGTCGCCACCGGCGTATGCAGCAACCTCACCCACCACGATTACGTGACCAGCACCCACCGCGGCCACGGCCACACCCTCGCCAAAGGCGCCCGCGTCGACCGTTCGCTCGCCGAGCTCTACGGCCGCGCCACCGGATACTGCAAGGGCAAGGGCGGCTCCATGCATCTCGCAGACTTCAGCGTCGGCATGCTGGGCGCGAACGGCGTGGTCGGCGGCGGCTTCAACATCGCCACCGGCGCGGCGCTCGCCATCAAGCAGCGGCACGGCAGCGACGTGGCCGTGTGCTTCTTCGGCGACGGCGCATCTAGCCGAGGCACCTTCCACGAGGCCGTGAACCTCGCCGCCAGCTGGAAACTGCCGGTCATCTACGTGTGCGAGAACAACGCGTGGGCATCCACCACCCGCTTCGACGACATCAAGAACGTGGACTACCTGTCGGAACGCGCTCAGGGATACGGCATCCCCGGTGTCACCGTCGACGGCAACGACGTCGAATCCGTGCGAGACGCCTCCGCCAAGCTCATCGACCGCGCCCGCCGCGGCGACGGCCCCTCCATCCTGGAATGCAAGACCTACCGGCGCGACGGCCACTTCATCACCGACCCGCAGAAGTACCGTTCCCAGGAGGAGGTCGAGGAGTGGAAACTCTACAACGACCCGATTGACCGGTTCCGGCGCAAGATCCTGCTCGAAGGCGTCGTCGCGCAGGACGACCTCGACGCCGCGGAGGAGCGGCTCGACCAGGAGTTCGCACAGGCTCTGGAATTTGCGGTAAACAGTCCATTCCCCAAGGCCGAGGACGCCTTGGACGACGTATTCAGCGGTGAGGTGAACCTGTATGAGTGAGCGAATCATCACATTCGGCGAGGCGACTCGCGAGGCCATGCTCGAAGAGATGCGAGCCGACGAACGTGTGTTCGTCTACGGCGAGGACATCGCCAAGCAGGGCGGCATCTTCGGCCAGTTCGCCGGCATGAAGGACGAATTCCCCGAGCGCGTGCTTGACACGCCGATCTCCGAGACGGCGCTCGTCGGCGCCGGCGTCGGCGCGGCCATCGCCGGCGCCAAGCCGGTCATCGACCTGCATTTCGCGGATTTCATCGGCATCGCCATGGACGAGGTGCTCAACCAGATGGCCAAGGCGCACTACATGTTCGGCGGACAGGCCACCATGTCGCTGGTGCTGCGCGCGCCCGACGGCCTGATGAAGCACGGCGCCGCCCAGCATTCCCAGTCGCTGGAGACGTGGTTCACCAACATCCCCGGCATCCGCGTGGTCGTGCCCTCGACGCCGGCCAACGGCAAGCAGCTGCTCAAGGCGGCCATCAAGGATCCTAACCCGGTCATCTACTTCGAGAACAAGGGACTGTTCCCGGTCAAGGGCGACGTGCCCGAGGACCTGCCGCCCATCGACCTGAGCCGTGCGCAGGTCGTGCGCGAAGGCGCCGACGTGACGCTGGTCTCCTACGGTCTGATGCTCACCAAGGCGCTCGCTGCCGCGGATGTTGCACGGCGCGAATACGGCGTGAGCGTGGAGGTCATCGACCTGCGGTCCATCACGCCGCTCGACATGCCGACCATCTACGCGTCGGTGAAGAAGACCGGTCATCTGGTCGTCGCGCACGAGGCCATCAAGATCGGCGGCGTGGGCGGCGAGATCGCGGCGCGCGTGGCCGAGAACCATTTCGATTATCTGCGCGGGCCGGTGCTGCGCGTCGGCGCGCGGTTCACGCCGCTGCCGTTCAGCCCGGTGATGGAGGACTTCGTGCTGTCCGGCGAGAAGGAGATCCTCGACGCCGTGCTCGCGGCGGCCGGCAAGTCCGCCGTCGATGGGGCGGATGGTGCTGCGGGTCGGGCGGGTGAGGCCGCGTGAGCGACGCAACCGTCAACGCAACCGCAACCGCAGCGGCGGAGGCTTCGGATTCCGTCGCCGCCGGCGCCCCTCTGATCTCGCTTGACCACGTCACCGTCGAATTCGGCCGCGGCAAAAAACGCTTTCGCGCCGTCGACGACGTGTCCCTGACCATCAACAAGGGCTCCATATACGGCATCATCGGTTTCTCCGGCGCCGGAAAATCGACGCTGGTGCGCACGATGAACGTCCTGCAGCGTCCGACCAGCGGCACCGTGACCTTCAACGGAACCACCATCAGCACGCTCGGCGAGGGCCGGCTGCTACCGCTGCGCCGCAAGATTGCGATGATCTTCCAGCACTTCAACCTGATGCCATCCAGAACCGTGCTTGACAATGTCACCCTGCCGCTCATCCACGAGAAGGTATCCCGCAAGGACGCCCGCGCGAAGGCCATGCATCTGCTGGAACTCGTCGGTATCGCCGACAAGGCCAAGGCGTATCCGCGGCAGCTCTCCGGTGGCCAGCAGCAGCGCGTCGCCATCGCGCGTGCGCTGATCGGCGACCCGGAGGTGCTGCTGTGCGACGAGGCGACCAGCGCGCTCGACCCGCGCACCACCCGGTCGATCCTCGCCCTGCTCAAGGACCTCAATGCACGGCTCGGCCTGACCATCGTGCTCATCACTCACCAGATGCAGGTCGTCAAGGACATCTGCACCGACCTGGCGGTCATGAGCCACGGCAAGGTCGTCGACGACGGGTCCATCCTCGACGTGTTCGACCACCCGTCCAACGAACTGACCCGCGAGTTCATCTACACGTCCGGCAACATGAACAAGGGCATCACGCTCGTCCAGGAGCACCCGCTGTTCAGCAAGGAGCGGGAGAGCGGCAGCGTGTACCTGCTGTTCTCGGTCGGCTCCGGTGCGGAGGAGACGCTGATGGCCGACATACGCGAACGGTTCGGCGTGAGAGGCAACATCATGTTCGGCAACGTGGACGTGATTCACGGCACGCCGGTCGGCATGATCCTGGTCAGTCTGGATGGTCCGGCCGAGGCGGTCAGCAAGGCGCTCGCGTATTTCCCGACGGTCGGGGTGAGCGCGACGCCGCTCGCCGACCTGCATGTGAACGAGGTGGAGGAGAACGACAATGAATGATCTGCTGGAGACATGGCTGCCGAATGTGTCGATGATCTGGCCGGAGGTCTGGGACGCGACCTACGAGACCCTGTACATGGTGATCGTCGGCGCGGTGATCGGATACGCGATCGGCCTTGTGCTCGGTCTGCTGCTGTTGCTTACCAGACGCGGCGGGCTCACGCAGAACGTGATCGTCTACAACATCCTCGACAAGATCGTCAACATCGTGCGATCCATCCCGTTCATCATTCTCATGGCCCTGCTGGTCGGCGTGACGCGAGTGATCGTCGGCACCTCCATCGGCACCGAGGCGATGATCGTGCCGATCGTGGGCGCGACCGTGCCGTTCTACGCCCGGCAGGTCGAGAACGCGCTGCTGGAGATAGACCCCGGCCTGGTCGAAGCGGCCAAGGCATCCGGCCTGGGCACGCTCGACATCATATGGCGCGTGTACCTGCGCGAAGGGCGCGTGCCGATCATCCGCGTGTCGGCGCTGTCGTTCATCAACGTGGTCGCCTTCTCCGCCATGGCTGGCGTGGTCGGTGGAGGTGGTTTGGGTAACCTCGCGATCATCCGCGGCTACAACCGGTTCCAGAGCGACGTGACGCTGGTGGCTACACTGATCATTCTCGTCATCGTGTTCGTCAGCCAGCTGATCTGCAACCTGCTCGCCAAGCGGCTGCAGCACTGAGATTCGCTTCCTCCCCGGACCGCCCGAAGTCGGCTGCGCCGACAGTCCTTCGCCAGCGGGGCGACGGCATGCCACCTCCCGCTGGCGGGAGATGGCGCGTAACGCCGGAGGGCGGTCCTTGCCACATGTCCCCTCTTTTTCCGTTCCTATATAACCCCCATCCCAAAGGAGCAATACCGCAATGAGCGCCGCACAAGACGACGACACCCGCGATGGCGTATGGACGCCCCGGTTCGCGCCGGTCGCCCAGATCATCCCGCCGAACGTGTTCGCCGACATGGACGTGAAGGTCGCCGCAGCCGTGGCGTCCGGCGCCGACGTGATCGACCTGGCGAAGGGCAACCCCGACGCATACCCGGCCGAATTCATCCGCGACGTCGCCAAATCGTCGGTCGACGACCCGCTCAACGCGCGATACACGCCGTTCGATGGTAAGCCGGCGTTCCTGCAGGCCGCCGCGAACTGGTACGGCAACGTGCATGGTGTCGAACTGGACTGGCGTTCCCAGCTGTTCGCCGTGGAAGGCGCGGTCGACGGGCTCGCCGGACTGTTCGCGATTCTGATCGACCGCGGTGACGCCGTCGCGTTCGCCGACCCCTACTATCCGTCATACCATTGCATGTCCGTCATGCACGGGGCGGAGGAGATACTGCTGCCCGCCCGCGCCGAACTCGGCTGGCTGCCCGACCTGGACGCGGTGGATGAATCGGTGTGGCGCCGGCTGCGCATGCTGATACTCAACTATCCGAACAACCCCACGGGCGCGCAGGCGCCGGCGTCATTCTTCGAGCACGCGGTGGAGCTCGCCAAGCGGTACGGCTTCCTCATCGTGCATGACTTCGCATACACGGGACTCGGCGTGAGCGACCAGCAGGTCAGCCTGCTGACGGTGCCGGGCGCGTCCGACGTGTCCGTTGAAGTGGATTCACTGTCGAAGATGTACGCGATGGCCGGGTGGAGGGCCGGGTTCGTCACCGGAAACCGGGACGTGGTCGCACGGCTCAAGCAATACCATTATCAGATGGGTTCGATGGTCACCGGCATGATCCAGGATGCCGGCGCCGTGGCACTGAACAGCGACCAGTCGTGCGTCGACGAACTGGCCCGGCGGTATGCCGGGCGGCGCGAGATCGTCGCCGGGGGACTACGCTCGCTCGGATTCGACGTGTTCGACTCCGCCGGCGGTATCTACGTGTGGTTCAAGGCGCCTGAGAGGTGGAGCGGGCAACGTTTCGCCGACGCGTTGCTTGACGTGGCGCAGGTGGCCGGGCTGCCGGGCACGTGCTTCGGCCGCGTCGGCAAGGATTGGGTGCGGCTCAGCCTGCTGAAGGACGAATCGCTGCTGCGCGAGGCAGTGCGGCGCATCGGCGCGGCCGAGCTGTGACGTTTTTGCTGTCTGCCAATCGCAGCGAATCGTTCTCAATAAGAAACGTGTGGGGAAAACGAACAAAACCACTCAACCGCACATTGTCCAGAACCCTTATATTCCGGGCAATATACGGTGTTCATGTTCGTTTTGCCGAGCGTGAGACTCGCACTTTTGTTATTGAGAACGATTCGCTGCAACGAATTGCGTCATCGGCGCGGCCAACGTCCACCTTGACACCAATACTGGATACTATGTCTCTAACTATCGGAATCGTTGGCCTGCCGAATGTCGGCAAGTCCACCATGTTCAACGCGCTGACGCGCAATAATGTCCTCGCCGAAAACTACCCGTTCGCCACCATCGAGCCGAACACCGGCATCGTTCCGCTGCCGGACAAACGCCTTCCCGTGCTCGCCGAGCTGGTGCACACCGAGAAGATCGTGCCCGCGACCGTCACCTTCGTCGACATCGCCGGCATCGTCAAGGGCGCCTCCGAAGGCGAAGGCCTGGGCAACAAGTTCCTGGCCAACATCCGCGAGGCCGACGCGATCTGCGAGGTCGTGCGCGCGTTCGAGGACGACGACATCGTGCATGTCAACGGCAAGGTGGATCCGGCCGACGACATCGACACGATCAACACCGAGCTGATCCTCGCCGACATGCAGACCATCGAGAACGCGCTGCCGAAGCTCGAAAAGGACCTGCGCGGCAAGAAGATCGAGCAGGCGTACATGGACGCGGTCAGGAAGGCCAAGGAGATCCTTGAAGCCGGCGAGACCATCGACCATGCCGCCGCCGCAGGCAAGATCAACAAGGACGACATCTACGACCTGCACCTGATGACCGCCAAGCCGTTCATCTACGTGTTCAACGTGGACGATAACGAGCTCGCCAACAAGGAGTTGCAGGCCAAGCTCGCCGCATCCGTGGCGCCGGCGCCGGCCGTGTTCCTCAACGCCCAGTTCGAATCCGACCTGACCGACCTCGACGAGGCGGACGCCCGCGAGATGCTGGAGGACGCCGGGCTGTCCGAGTCCGGTCTCGACCAGCTCGCCCGCGTCGGCTTCGACATCCTCGGCCTGCAGACCTTCCTGACCGCTGGAGTCAAGGAGGTGCGCGCCTGGCAAATCCACAAGGGCTGGACCGCCCCGCAGGCGGCCGGCGTCATCCACACCGATTTTGAAAGGGGCTTCATCAAGGCCGACATCGTCTCCTACGACGACTTCGTGGCCGCCGAAGGCTCCATGGTCAAGATCAAGGAGGAAGGCAAGCTCCGTCAGGAGGGACGCGACTACGTCATGCAGGACGGCGACATCGTCGAGTTCAAGTTCAACGTGAGCAAGTAGGGGGGTGCACCCCTGCGAAACGGCGGAATACCAACGTTTCCGGTCTCCGGACACGTGCGGATTCCGCCGTTTTTCGATTACTGGGGAATGGCCGTTTTTGCCACGTACCTGGCCGTTTGTGGCCCGGATAGAGTGCCAATAGAGTGCCCTTGAGAGGGCGCCGGCGGCAGATGCCCGAAGGCGCTCCCGACAGGGAGGAACATCATGGCGGCCAATGGCAGACGACGTACGAAGGGATCTGGCGGCATCGTCCATCGCGCGGACGGGACGTGGGAGTTCCGCCGCGAGAAACACGTTTCACTCGACGTTTCACGCAGCGGATAAACCTTGACCATCCATCCGGCCGCGATGTTTGATGATAACTCAACTATCCGGAATTTCCGGATAATTGAGTTATGCGGGATCGCCCTCGTGGGCGGTTTCTGTTTCTTCTTGTTGGGTTTTGCCGCCATGCTCTCCGGCGTCCTCGCCCATTCCGGCCTCAAGGATGCCCTTCAACGATTCCGATGCCCGTATTTTCAGTGGGCGCTTCCCGGACTGGATGGCGAGGCCCGCGTCCATGAGCTCTCCCACGTACTTTCTCGCGCTTTGCTTGGATAGTCTGATATGGTATGCGGCATCGTTCAGCGTCATGGACTTGGTCGAGTCGAACATCTCCTCCTGGATCACGCCATATAGTATCGAGACCGCCTTCGCGGACAGACCGTGCTTCCGTTCGAGCTGGTCGCAGACCGCCCGGCCCTTGTCGAGCTGGTCGACTCTAACTTCGAGTTCGTCGATCAGCTCGTCCTGGGCCTTCCGGATGAATCCGAGGATGGTGTTCACGAAGAGCGTGAGTTCGCCACAGTTCAGCTTGTCCTCCGCCTCCATGAATGCCTTGTAGTAGGCGTTCTTGTTCTCCGCGATGGTGCGGGACAACGACAGCACGGTGAGCATGGTTAGGTCGTGGTTCAGGTACAGGGCCAGGAGATACCGGCCGGTTCTGCCGTTGCCGTCGTAGAACGGGTGGACGTATTCGAACAGGAAGTGCGACATGATGGCCGACTGCAGCCGGGGAATCTCGTCGGAGGTCGCGAGATGGATCATGTCGGTGAGGAGTGCGCCGATGTTGCCTTCGCCTTTGACTCCGTTGTGGATCGCGAGGCCGTGCGGGCCTTGTATTTCCACGTCGCCTTTCCGGAACAGTTCGCCGTCCGGCTTGTCGCTCTCGTTGATTTCGTCGAGCACGACCTTGTCGTAGATGTCGCGGATGTCGGCGATTCCCGCCGGCAGTGCGGAGTCCTTGTCGGTGAGGTTCAGGTACAGCTTGGCGAATTCGCTGAACCGAGCCTTGGGGTCGTCGCCGTCCTTCCTCGCCTTGTCGGCCGCTTCCACGGCTTCCTGGGTTTCCTTGCGGGTGCTGCGTACGCCTTCCATCTCGTTGGTGGCGAACAATTCCTCGCTGATGGAGTGCCGTATGTAGTCCCAGCGCATGACGCCAGGGATTTGGTTCCAGAGCCGGGATACCCGCCGTTCCGCGAGAAGTATCTTTTCCGTGAGCATGGATGTCTCGCGTGGTGTGGCGGCGAACAGTTCGCCCAGAGGGGTGACGACCCCGGTCCTGAATGTGGAGTCCGCCTCGAGCCGTTGCCGGGCAAGCTTCGCATGGTTGTTGAAGGCGTCATTGGATCTGTCGGTATGGAACGACCGCGCCAAACTCCTATATTTCATACCCATTGTTCCGCCTCTCTTTCCGAGTTAGGCTCTTAATTGTAGAAACTATAAGATAAGACGAGAAATAAGTCAAATAAAAGTAGCCGATTGCATAATTAATATCAATTTAATCGCGATTAGACACGAAGGACGAAGCCCCGCACGGCACCACATCCGGCTTTACGCCGGATCGTCTTCATCGCCATCGTACTTATGCTCATCCTCATGCGCCGCGAAGTCGAGATCACCGCGCCTGCAGAAACTCAGGCAAACGCACAGGAGCCTTAAGGCCATTGCGAATGTCTCGGATGCGTCCGTATGTGATCGTTCCATCGCAGAGACGGTCGATTTCTCTGTTTCCGTATCCGCTGCTTCGGATTAGGGCATCGATGACCTTTACGGAGGCGTAGTCGCAAGCTTGTTGTGTGACTTTTGAAAGAACGGGGCTCTGTTCCGTCATTCTTGGCGATTGGCTCTGACGGCTTTGTGATACATCCAGGCGTGTCTCGGCAGGAGAGTCGTTGTGCTGCGTTTCCGTCCGTCCCGCCTCGCCGTGTCTCACCTTGCTCCGTCAACGTCTCGGTGCCACGTCACCATTGCGGTATGAACGATTCCTCGAGTACGATTGCGGATGTGACCTCGGTCGCCGCGGTTTCGACAGCATCGTCATCGACAGCAGCGACCCCGCGTCGCCCCGCAGTGCGTCTGCGCACCTTGCGGCGCGACGATTATCCTGCGCTGATCGAGATTCTGCGGCGTACATGGTACAGCGAATGGTCAGGCGGCCAAAAAGCGGACAGCGATTGTTCCCGTCGGCTGGCGGAGGCGGACTTCCATTCATGTCTGGCGCGCTCTTCCGAGGCGACCGTCGCGGTGCTGCACGGCCGGCCGGTGGGCGTGATATTGGCGCGGGTCGACATCAATGTTCCGAAACGATTGTGCCTCCTGCCGAACCGGCACCATCGTCATATCATCAGGGCATTGTTCCCGTTGCTGTTTTCGACCGCAGGTCGCTCCGGCATTGCTGAAATGCTGCGTATCAACCGTGTCGACAGACGGCTGATACGAGGGGCAAAGAACCGATACGACGCCGAGGTGACGCTCTTCCTGGTCGACGAGCGAATCCGTGGCGGGGGAGTGGGCGGCTTCCTGTTCGATGATCTGCTGGAACGGTTCCGCCGCGTTGGCGTCCGGCGGTACTATCTGTTTACCGACACCGGCTGCAATGTCGGTTTTTATACGCGTCGCGGCCTGACGCACAGGCGCGAGGAGAAGGTCGAATGGGATGACGGCGGCTCGACCGTTTTTTATCTTGAGGAAGGAACGGTATAGGCAGACCGCCGTATGAGGCCTGCGAGCCGGACGCTCACAGGCTGACGATGTCCGCGCCGAACGGCCAGAGCGCCAGTTTCGCCATCTTGAACGACTGAATGCCGAACGGGATGCCGATGATCGTGATGCAGTTCAGCAGGCCGGCGCCCACGTAACTGAGCGCCATCCAAAAGCCGACGAGCACGACCCAGATGATGTTGGCCAGCGTCGAGCCGACACCGCCACCGTAGCGGACGGTTTTGCCGAACGGCGTCAGAGTGAGCCCTGCCATCTTGAATGCCTGGAGGCCCAGCGGAATGCCGATGATCGTCACGCACAGCACGAGCCCGATCAGCGCCCAGCCGATGGCGATGATCAGACCGCCTAGGATAATCCACAGAATATTGCTGATAACTCTCATTCTTCCTGTCCTCGATTGTCTCCGATTGTTGTCGTGCGGTGCGCGGATGACGTGACTGGTGAATGATCTGCCGCGCATCGTCGCACTGGTTTCATTGTGGCATATTGTCAACAGGATGGCTCACTGACGAGTGCCTGTATGACCGGTTCTTCACACAAGACGTATCCGTCGGCATGTCGGAAATACTGCTCGGCCGATTCCGCCGGTCGGAGTGAGTTCAATCACATTACGCTGATAAAAGACCGAAAACCCTTGTGCATGGGGCGCATCACCGATAGTGTCGCGTGATATGGGAACCCAGACTACGAATACAGCGCCACAATCCACGACCAATGCGCAGGGGAACGGCGGCCTTCCGCTGCCTCAGTCAGATCGTGATGTGGAGCATCTGCAGGGACACTGGCTGCTCGCCCGCATAGGTAAGCGCGTTCTGCGCCCTGGCGGCAAGAAGCTGACCGGGCTCATGCTGGCGAAAACCGAGTTGGAAGGCAAGGACGTCGTCGAATTCGCGCCCGGCCTTGGCCGTACCACGCAGCTCATTCTTGAGCGCAAACCGAAAAGCTATCGCGGCGTCGACCGCGACCCGCAGGTGGTGGACATCATCACCAAGCTGACGGCCGAGAATGCACCGTCCATTCCGACGAGCTGCGCTCTGCACGACGCAGCGGACACGGGGTTGGAATCCGAAAGCGCCGACGCCGTGATCGGTGAGGCGATGCTTACCATGCAGACTGAGCGTGGCAAGCGGGCCATCATCGCAGAAGCCTACCGTCTGCTGCGCGCTGGCGGCACCTATTCGATTCACGAGCTTGGGCTGCAGCCGGACGATCTGCCTGAGCCGGTCAAGGACGAGGTGCGCAAGGCACTCGCCCGCAGCATCAAGGTCAACGCCCGTCCTCTCACCGAGAAAGAGTGGCGCGAGCTGCTGGAATCCGAGGGCTTTGAAGTGCTGTGGAGCGGCAAGGAGCCGATGGCGCTGCTGGATATGCGCCGCAATCTCGCCGATGAGGGGCTTGGCGGCGTGCTGCGCATCCTGCGTAATATGTTGGGGAACAAGGACATCCGCGCCCGCGTGATGAACATGAAATCCACGTTCCACAAGTACAGCAAGGAGCTCAACGGCATTGCGTTCGTGGTGCGCAAGCCCGCGAAGTGACGATGCGCCGGCCGACAGCCGGGCGGATGATTCCGCCGGCGGCCGTGCTGGCAGATAATGATGGTGGATGTTGTCGGAAGATCAGCCGCGGTTCGATGCCCGGTACGGCGTCCGACATTGATATGCACTGATATACGTGGATGCGCGTCCGCGCAGCAATATGCGGCGCGAACGCGCAACAAAAAGATACGGCAACGTAACGAAGGAGAACATCATGGCAGATGAGAACGAACAGCAGTCCGCATGTGAGGCGGGACGTGACGAGCAGCACTGCAAGTGCCGTCAGCGCAGGGCCGCGGCCGAGGCAGCCGCAGCGAACGCTTCGGCCGCTCAGCAGCCGGCAGCCCACCATTGCACGTGCAAGCACGACGGCGCCGCGGAAGCCGGCGAAGGCGAAGCGCACCATTGCAAGTGCAAGCACGGTGATGCCGAGGAAGCCGGTGATGAGCAGCCCAAGCACTGCGCGTGCAAGCACGATGCCGAAGGCCACGCCATTTCCACGGAACCGCACCTGGGCTATGTGGCCGATCTTGCATCGCTGATCGAGATCCAGCAGGAATCCACCGTCTCGCGCGTGGTGATGCGTGAGGACGGCCTGCGTGTCGTGCTGTTCGGTTTCGACAAGGATCAGGCGCTGAGCGAGCATACGGCCGCCATGCCGGTGACTATTCAGGTGCTTGAGGGCAAACTGCGCGTCGGCGGCGAAGGCCGCGAGGTCGAACTCGTACCCGGCGGCGTCGTCTACCTGAGCGCCCGCCTGCCGCACACCGTCTACGCCGTCGAACCCAGCAAGATGCTCCTGTCGATGTTCGACAACCGCGGCTGAGGATAATTCGGGCCACCTGTATTGTTGCGTAGCCGCTTGCCGCTCCGATTACATCGTCGGAGCGGCAAGCGGCATAGTGGTGAGATGACCGTGATACGCAATGGGCGGCGTCGAATTTCCGGCAAATCAGAAATCAAATTGACGCATGAATCTCATACGAGGCATAATCGGGACAATCGTCTATAGGGATTGAGAAGGAATGCGTTTTTCCGTCAAAAATCGAATCGATAGGCTGGCCATCCCCGTAGATGATGTCGCCTTTCTTGTTGCGTAGCACGACTGTCACATACGCCCCATTTAGAATGGAATCGTAGCCGGTGTTTTTGGCTTTGATCTCTCCATTGAATAAGGTATTGCTAAAACTATCATGCGACACCGAGAGATTTGACGTTGTGAAGGTGACAACACCATGTGATTGCCGGATATCGGTGCCGCCACGTTGGTTTATGGAGAATTCCACACTTTCCGGAGTTTCGCTTCCGGGGCCATTGCCAGCTTGTCCGACAAGATATATGGTCTGCTTCGGGAACGATACTGCCCTGAGGTTATCCTCAGCGAACAGTATCGAGCCGTCTTTCGCGCGCCCGGTGATGCTAATCGCAGGAAACTCGACCTGCAAGGTGCTGCTGGTGTTCTTTACCGCGACGGCATAATGGATATAGCCGGCACTGTCCGCCGACCACCCTGATTCCGTGATTTTCAGCGGGTTCTCCGTTGTATCGCTCTGCGTATTGTCAGTGCTGTCTCCATCCGTTGTCTGCCCGTTCGCGGAGCCGTTGAACTGATTGCTGTCGTTCGTGCCATCCTTGCCTGGCTGTTGTGCGTCTGACGTATTGCTGTGAGATGATGACGTAGTGCTGCTGTTCGGCGTGGACTGTTTGCCGGTTTTGAGCACATTGCCGAGAACCAGCATGCCGGCTATGAGCGTGGCGATCAGAATCGCAGAGATGGCACCGATGATAATCGCCTTGCGCTTGGAGCGCTTCCGGGCCGATTGCGGCGCGACGTTCACGATGGCGGGCCTGGCGATGTTCTCATTTTGCTGTGCAGGCTGTCCCAGTATCGCGCGGCGCAGTTCATCGGCGCTTTGAATACGGGCGCTCGGTTCGAATGAGCACGCCCGGTCGATGACCGACTTCAGCTGGGATGGCACCACATGGGGGTCGGCGAGCAGCTGGCCGTATCGCTTGTCGTCAGGGTAGACGCCGGTCAGCATGTATCCAAGTAGCCGTCCCAGCGAGTACACGTCCGATCGGGCGTCGGTCTGTGCGAACCCGAACTGCTCTGGGGAAGCGAAGCCGTAGGTGCCCAATGCCTTGGTGTCGTGCGTCGCATTCGCCGCGACGGTCCTGGCGATGCCGAAGTCGACCAGATGCGCTCCGTCGTCGGCGACAATCACGTTGGATGGGGTGATGTCCCGATGGATGATGCCATGCCGGTGCAGCTCGGTCACGGCATCGCACAGTTGGCAGATCAGTTGTGCCGCAGTGCGCTCAGGAAGTTTTTCCTGTTGCTGGACGACGTGCTCCAGAGGCTGCCCCGATACGTAGTCATACACCACCACGAAATGATCGGGCAACTCGTATGTTGCCTCGACGTGTGGCAGGCGTGGGTTCGTGCAGGCGCTGAGAGCCGCCCATACGTTGCGTTGGGCCAGCTGGGATGGGATCTTCTTGCGCACGAACGGGCCGATGCCGTCGATGCTGACCAGTTCGGTGACGCCGCCCTGACCGCGAGCGAGCGTGCGCTCGATGCGGTAGGTGTCGTCGATCCCCATCGCGTGCGCGGTCTGCTTATCGTCCATCTTGCTCCCCAGTCCTGGTCGTTACCCGCTATCCTAACCCGTTCCCGATCGACATGCTCCATGGCCTAAGATTCCGCCCCCGCTGGCGGGGGCTCCCGCGAAGCGGGTGGGGGCGTCGCCAGCTACCTCCCCGCACTAGTCCTTCGGCACCAAGGTATCCTCGCCCATCCGATACAGTTCATCGTCGGTAGCGGGAAGGTCCCGGCCGTTCTGAATGCACCAGATGATGATTGCGTCGCGCCGCTGCTTGCAGTAGAGCTCGCTCACGCCGGCAAGCCGCAGCAGCCGCTGGGTCTCGCGCAGGTCGCACCCGAGCCCGAACGCGAGTCTGATGGCGTTGTTCCTTCCCGGCCGGGATTTGCCGGCGAAAATATCGTAGATGAACGTCTGATTCATGCCTGTTTTTTCTGCGAGAGGGTTGCGCTTGATTCCGCTTCTGTAGAGCAGTTCGTTCAGATAATCGGACAACGCACGATCTGTGATGTGCTCCTCGTCGAGATACGTTTCGATCTTGGCACTGTGAAGCAGCCGGTCAAGCAGCTCTTCGGTCAGATGCTCTTCGGGGGTGTCTGCCATGTTGCGCTCCTCTTGCTATGTCGTGTGATTCTGATGATTCAGCGTAGCGAGACTCGCCCGGCGAAACGCCGGAGAAAAAATCAGTTGGCAACTGATGCGGGGCCATGTCGCCATCCTGAAAATTGACGTTGCCACTGCCGTAAGGGCACGTGGCGGAAAGGGTGGATTCAACTCAGTTTGACTAGCTAAACTAATTACATAATGCTAATTTGCGTACATATTCACAGCGACATACACTAAGTGATGAGTACAGCGACATCAAGTGGCTGACGAGAGAAGGATGTGACAATGAACGAACGCAGCCGGTTTGCCATCGAGGTCGGACTGGCGGTCATGCTCACATGTCTCGCCGTTTGCGCGCTGGCGATGTCGCTGGCAAAGAAAGAGGAAAAAGGAAATCATGACAAACGATAGTCAACAGCCGGCACCCTTCCCCGCCGGCGGCAATCAGCCAACGACTTCGGGCAGTAATGATGCGCCCACCCAATTCATTCCTCCGACCGAACAGTCTGTGCCGCCGACGCAGACAATGCCGCCAGTTCAAGATGTTCCCGCCCAGACTCCGTCGTACAACGATCGTGTGTATGCGACCAGTCTGCAGCAGGTAATGCAGGCCGTCCACGACCAGCTGTCCACCAGCGCCACGTTCACCGCGGATGAAGAGAACGTCGCTGAGGGAACGGTGACATTCCACGCATATGACGGAGCACAATTCACGCTGAAGGCCAGCGCTCAGGGTGCTGACGGGACGGCCATCAAACTGGACGTGACCGGTGATGATGGTGGCACTCGGACCGCTGAATTCCTGTCTGTTCTTGATCCGGCACTTGCTCTGCCCACAGCGGCACCCGCCGATGCGGCGAATGCCCCGAAGAAGGAGAACAAGGCCTGGAAGATTTTGAATAATCCTCGGTTCACCGGCGCTTCCGGTAACCGCTCTAAACTCGCCATTGCAGCACTTGTATACAGCATCCTGATGGTGCTGAGCACGTTCGCGCCGGCGACATTGGAATGGGGAATGTTGTTCGCCATGGCGTTCATATCCTTGTTGCTGACATTTGCTGCGTTGTATGTAACACGTCCCGGCGGCAAGGTGACTGGTCAGCTGTTTGCTTGGATTGCCGCAGTACTTACAGTGTTGGGTTTTTGTCATTGGCAGTGTAGGCATTGTTGTCTCCGGAGCTCTCGAAAAGGCCGCGCCGGCCGCCGCACCGGAAATTGAGCGCGAAGCTTTCTCTTGGCCAAAAACCAATATTGGCACCAAACTTCCAACCCCGAAATCTACGACTGGTGGCAATCTCATTGAACATGATGACATGCTCTCTATTGATGTGTGTGATACCAATGATGAACAGTATGCCGCGTATATTGATGCTGTTCTTGAGAAGGGCTTCACTGTAGATTACAGACGCAGGGGCGGATGGTTTAGAGGTGAGACCAAGGATGGCTATTCCGTAAGGATTTCACATGATGAGTCGAATAAGGACATCATGTCGATAAGGCTGCACGGTCCTGATGATTCATTTACATCAGATACCAGCACAAGCTCTGATACATCTGCGAGTAATTCAAGTAATTTTCCATCGATTCCGGCTCGCTCAGCGCCAGCGATCTCGCGTACTACAACGAGGTCATGGCTCGATGCACGCAGAAACTTGCGTCCGTCAGCCAGTGACGCGGTATTCGGCACTCCGCCAATCCACATAAGGAAGAAGGACAGCAATGGGTTTTCTCGATCAGATCCAAAACAAGCAACAGGCGTTCAGCAAGGCCATACCCGGCACGGAGGCGCTGGCCGGTACGTTGAAGGACACGTTCGGCGCGTTTCGCAACGGGCTTGGCATCGCCGAGACGCGGTCGTCGGGAACCTGTGAGGGATGCGGCGCGCCGCTGTCCGGCCATAAGCGCGAGGCGGTTCGCTGCGAATACTGCAATCGCGAGACGCAGCTGAACTAACCGACCGAACCTGTGCGCTGGGCGGATGCGCCGTCATGCAGGCAACACGCATGGCGGCGCATCCGCGCTTGCGCGAGAAGACGAGGAGAAAGCACATGGCAATCATCAAGGCGTTCGCGGGCGCGCTCGGCGGAACGTTCGCGGATCTATGGAAAGACATCATCACTGCCGGTCGGTTCGACGAGTATGTAGTGGTCGCACCGGGAGTCCCAAGAGGCACGAACAACGGACGCGGGTCGAACGAGTACGGTTCCGAAGGCGTCATCAGCAACGGTTCCCACATTTATGTGCCCGAAAACACGGCGGCCTTCATCTTCTCTGAATCCGGCATCGAGAACGTGATTACCGAGCCGGGCGGTTACGAGTACCGCGACGGCGAGAAAAGCGTGCTCGCCGGTGACGGCATCGGATCGCTGTTCAGCTCGGTCGCCAGTCGATTCACATTCGGCGGGCAGCCGGTGGAGACGAAGTATGTGGCGTTCGTCAACCTGCGTGAGATCCGCGGCATTAAGTTCGGAACTCCAGCGCCGCTGGTCTACAATGACAAATTCTATGGCGTGGATTTGGAGATACGGGCGCGGGGCACGATGTCACTGAAAGTCACCGACCCGGTTCGCTTCGTGCGCAATTACGTTCCCGCCAACGTAACGTCGTACGCGTTCGACAATCCCAAGGCTAGGGAACAGATTCTTTCCGAATTCGTCCAGTCGTTCATCGTCGCCATCAACTCGTTGTCCGATCAGTATCGAATTTCGCAGCTGCCTGCCCATGCGAACGATATCGCCACATGCGTGCGCAACGATGAGACGAATGCGGGGACGTGGAGGAATCGCTTCGGATTCGAGGTGTCCGGCGTCGGCATCGAGAGCATTGAGTTCGATGAGGAGTCTCGCCAGCTCGTGCGCCAATTCGCTTCGAACAAGATGAATGTCTCTGCGTACGAGGGCGTCTCGCAGACGGCCGGCAACATGGCCGCGCAGCAGCAGATCGCCCAAGGCATCCAGAACAACGGTTTCGGTGATGGCGGCGGCATGCTCCTCGGCATGAACATGGCTCAGGCCATCAATCCGATGACCGCGGCGCCGGCAGCGCCGATGCCGATGGCCGCGCAACCGCAACCGCAGCAGCCGCAGCCTCAAACCGCACTTGCAGCCGAAAGCACGGGCGGTGCCGATACGGCAACCTCCGGAGCCGGCGCGGCAGCGCCCTCGCACGCCGCCTCCATGAGCGTCGCAGAACAGGTGGAAACGTTGAAGAAGCTCAAGGAACTCGTCGACATCGGCATCCTCTCCCAAGAGGAGTTCGACATGAAGAAGCATGAAGTCCTAGGCCTGTAACGTTTTTTCTGCCGTAACGAATCGTCAAATCTCCCGGTGCATGAAGAGCCTTGCCTTCATATGCCGGGAGATTTATATTTCTCTGTTCAAACGCGCCGCCACATGATGCAGTCGCAGCCGCGCTGATGCGCGAAGAGAATCCCGGACTTTTCCGGAAGTTGATCGAGATGAGGCATTGTTCGTGGCAGCGGAAATAGACACGAATCGTCATGCCGAATCAGTACGACTGTCGATGATCGGCCTTGTTGCGGTCTGCAGCGCGGTCCGCTCTGTCAACGTCTGCCGTTTTTGCCGGGCTTGCCGTTGGGAAACAGCAGATAGGTGAGAACGCCGGCGGCGGTGCCGCTGGCCAGAGCCGCGGTGATGACGGCAAGTGCCTGCATGGCCGTGCTCAGCGGTCGTTCCTTGTTTTTGCGTGCCCGTCTGCCGGCAGCCGGCTTGGATGCCGGTGCGACGGGCCGTGCATCGTCTGCTTCGCTGGGAGCGTCAGGCTCGGTAGCGCTGTTTGCTTTGGTATTGTCGGCCGTCTCATCGGTCGGCTCTTTGGCATCGTCGGACGAACCGGCCGTCCCAAGCTCCTTGATGCGCAGTTCAATCGGATCGTCAACAAGGGTCTTGATGATCTTCGCCAGTTCGCGGTTGCCGCATTCGGCGATTTCGGCGCTGAACACGGTGCGCAGGGCGAGGTACTGCAATTTGGTCATGGGACTTCGGCCGGTCTCCAGATTGGAGATGGTCTGCCGTGCGACTCCTAGCTCGTTGGCCAACTGCTGGGTGGTCCATCCCGCCACTTTGCGAAGCGCCCCCAGATTCTCCTGAAACTGGCTGATCCACAACTGTTCGATTTCCGACGTCGCCAATGCGCACCTCCTTTCGCACAGTCACTAGTGTACGTTACGAATGACTGAAGCGTATACCGGTCGTGTGACGTACGGTCTATGTGGCGCATCGGTCCACGCCGTCCTATGCTTGGAACATGGAGTCAGACTGCTCCCGATTGTGCCGGGGCATCCGCCTGATCGTGGCGGGCAAGGCGACTGTTCAATGACAAGGAAGGCTGTGGAATGCGCATCAGCGACGAGGAGTTCGAGCACGAGGTCGAAACGGCCATCGACAGTCTTCCGGACCGGTTCAAACGCGCGCTGGACAATGTCGGTATCGCGGTCGCCGACGAGCCGAACGAGCGTGAGCGGGCGACGATGCAGCGCCAGTGCGATGAGCTGCTCGGCCTGTACGAAGGTGTGCCAATCACGCGGCGCTTCACCGGATACAGTGGCGTCATGCCCGATATCATCACCATATACAAGGGCCCGCACGAGCGCGTCTGCGCCACGCGCGACGACCTGCGCCGGCAGATTCGCAAGACAGTGCTGCATGAGCTCGGCCATTATTTCGGTTTTGACGACGATTATCTGCACGCGCACGGCTACTGAGGACATCCGACCCGCCGATTTGTACGGTATATGAACTTTGGGGGGTTGATTCGGGGCTCTCCGAACATCTATCTGCGTTTCAAGGGGTTGCCAAAACACGATATGCAGGGTATTCGAAGCTGTATGTTGCTGGAATCATGCGGTTTTGGGAGCGTTTATACTTGAGCGCCACCCCCTCGAAACGCAGATAGATGTTTTGACGCATCCGAATCAACCCCTCGAAACGAAGATAGCCTCTGGATTTGTCGGCTGTTGGCGTTTTTTCAGCGTGATTTCTTCTCCGATGCGCACTGATGCCGATATGGGGCGCCCGCATCACGAAGGAGCGCGGACGTTTTTGTTGATTGTATGCGCGTTACGTGCGGATACGGGATAACCGGCAATCGGACGAATCCTGTCTGATAGGGTGAACCACTATCGGGGGATGTTAGGTTCCGATGAAAGGAATTCATTATGCAGCAGATTCAGTACGTTTGCGTCAAATGCGGATGCCGGTCATACGACAGCGACCAGTTCCAGGCGACCGGCGGCGATTTCGCCAAACTGTTCAACGTGCAGAACAAGAAGTTCGTCACCATCTCCTGCCGTCAGTGCGGATACACCGAGTTGTATCGCGCGCAGACCGGCACCGGCATGAACGTCCTCGACTTCCTCGTCGGCTGACGTCATGACGGCATAGGGGACCTCCCGCATCCCGGCCCGATCGGGGCCGGCACATGACGGGAGGCCTCTAAGATCAGGCTGATATCATCAAACAACCACCATACTCACCGGCAAAGGAGACTGACCTTGCACATGCAGTTCGTGCACGCCGTGTTGTCCTTGCATATTGCTCAAAACTCGCAGATCTCTCAAACATCACAGACCGTGCGGTCCGGATTCGACCAGTTCGTCCTGTGGTATGGCAATCTGCCGCAGCTGGCTCAAACCGCGATCACCGTCGTCGTCGGCGCGATTGTCTCCTATCTGGTGTTCAAGATCGTCGCCCGTCTTGTCAAAGGTCTGGTGACGGCGGTCATCGCCGCGATTCTGGCATTCCTGATCAGTACGGTTCCGGGTAATCTGCTGCTGTCCAGCGCATTTGACCGCATTCAGCAGGAAGTCACCACGCATCTGCCGTCCGGCATCAAGGACCAGTTGGGCTGAGTGTGTGGTGTGCTTTGTGACGCGTCACATTGTCGATTTCGGCGATATGACGCGATGACCGTCATTATTCGTCAGATGATGATGCCGTTGACGTGATCGATTTCGTGTTGGATGATTTGCGCGGTGAATCCGTCGAAGGCAGTCGTGTATTCGCGCCCGCTGCGAGCCTGATAGGTGACGGTGATGCTCTGGTAGCGTGTTGTCGGACGTTCGCCATCCAGTGACAGACATCCTTCGGCGGTATCGAATGGGTCGCTCCCAGCAATGATGCGCGGGTTGAACATGATTGCGTTGCGGTTGTTCTCCTTGTCTTGGAACACGATGATCCGCTTTGCCACGCCTATCATGTTCGCGGCCATGCCCACACATTCGCCGCGATGCGCCGCCAGCGTGTCACGCAGGTCGGTCGCGGTGGCGCGGTCCTCGTCGTTCGACGGGTCGGCAGGAGCCGATGCCTGCGACAGAAAAGCGACGGAGGTCATGATCGGTTGTTGCATTGATACTCCCGTGTCGTCGGTGGATGCCGGTGTTGCGGCGCCGGATTCGATGTCGAGTTATATGGTACGCCATGCAATCCCGCAGCCTCCATTCCGCGCGTAGTCCCATTGGCTGACTTTCCCGCGGGACTATGAGCGGATGTCCGTGCCGCGGCGTGACCCCTCATCCGGCGAAAGTCCCATGTGACGACCTTGAGATGGGACTTTGGCGGGATGAGATGATGAAATGGAGGGGGGGCGGATGCGCGATGGTGTGACTGCCGGCGCCCGTGCGACTACCATGGGTGACGGAACATGACATTGAAACGTGATTCGTCGGCCGCTCTGAAGCCGGTGGCGAACGCAAAACACGAACACACAAGAGGGGAGTGAGCGCGATGAGGATCGAACATGCGGTGGCCAGTCTGCCGGCCAATGGAAGCGGCCCAGTGTTCTTGCTGTTGCACGGCTGGGGGTCGAACGAGCATGACCTGCCGGGATTGCTGGATTATTGTGCGCCCGGCGCCGATTACGCGTCGTTGCGTGCGCCGATTTCGTACGGCCCGGGCTACACGTGGTTCGGCTCATGGGATTACGAAGGCGTCCCGACCGGCGAATCGCTCGATCGGCAATCACGCCAAGCCGGCGAGGCCATCGACGCATGGGTGGCCGACAGCATCGCCCCGGAGCGCCCCATCGTGGTCATGGGCTTCTCCCAAGGCGGTCTACTCGCCGGCGAGATGCTGCGCGTCAACCCGAAACGGTACGCCGCCGCAGTCAGTTTCTCCGGGTTCCTCGCACATGGCGAGTTGCCTGGCGACGACGAGCTTGCGCGACTGAAGCCGCCAATGTTCTACGGCCACGGCTCTGCGGACGACATCTTCCCCAAGTCCGAACTCGACGCGATGAGCGCGTTCTATGCCTCGCACACCACGCTCACCGAGAAAATCTACCCCGGCATGACGCACAGCATCAACATGCCGGAGCTGCGTGACGTCGCCGCGTTCTTGGAACACAACGGTTTCGTACGGCCTCGCATTTGGTGACGATAGCCCCATCACCCCACGAACTTCAAGGTCAGCGGAACCGTCTCCGCGAGTTTGTCTCCGCTCGAGCGTTCGCTGGTCGGATACGTGATTTCGATGGCCGCGATCTTCCCTCCGGTGACGACTTCGCGGATATACGTGATGGTTCCGTTCTGCTCATAGCTGAGGTACACCGATTGGCCGGCCACCTGCGCGAGCGATATGTTCGCGTTGCCGCCGAGATTCTCCTTGAGCCAGTCGAGCTCCTCCTGCGGGGAGCGAGACAGCGCGTTGTTGCTGCCCCACACGCTGATCTGCGTGGAGCCGGACGTCGCGTCGAACTTGCGACCGTCGCCGTTGTCGGACTCCTGCTGCCACTTGTAACCGGCAGGCACGTCGACACGGTACGAGAACCGCGCGTTCGTGTAGGTTCTCGCACCGGATTGCGATGACTGGGATTGCGATGAGTCATCGGATTCAGTGGTATCATCGCCGTTGCCGTCGGAAGAGGTGCCGTCGTCAGGCGACGAGTCGGAGCCGTCTCCCTGCCGCCCGCCGGATACAGTGGCCTCCTCGAACTGGCTGAAATCGACCGGCTGCTCGACCAGATAGTACACGTTGTGGGCGTTGGGCGCCTTCTTGAACGGCTGCATGTTGGTGCCGGGCGCGTACGGGTTGGGCTTCCGGTGGAAGGTGTCATTCGTCGCCTTGATTTCCGGGTATGCGGAGTTGTCGCGGCGGATGAGATACGGGCGGTCCGCATAGGGCTTGTACGTAGTCGAGCCGTCGAAATATCCGTTGGATTCCAGCTGGTCGAGGTTGGCTCCGACCGGCATCACCACGAAGAAATCACGAGCCACGTATTTGAGATATTTTTCGCTCATGGCCTGTTCGGCGGTTCCATCCGAGCCATCCTCGACTTGTTTCTCCGACGTGCCGTCACAGTATGTCGGCCCGTCGCCCACGTAAGACGTGGTGCCGCATACGGGCAGTCCGAAGCCTGCGTACAGCTCCATGGCGCCGGTATCGCCCTGGATCAGGAAGTCCTTCATTGCGTTGTAGTAGCCGCCGGAGGACGGGTTGCAGCCGCTGATGTCCTGCGAATACGTGCAGAGGGTCAGCTGGTCGAAGAAATCCGAGGAACCTTTGCCGTCGAGCACCAGACCACTCGGGTTTGGATCGGTCTGACCGGGTTCCAATGTCAGGCAGTTGCCGCCATCGGTGCAATACTTCCCTGCCAGAGCCACGGTGTTCGTCATGATCTTGTCCGATCCCCTGTCGGGAATGGACGTGCCGACCACGTCGTAGCGTTTGCTGGCATCCACGCCGTAATACAGGGTCACGTTGGTCTCGCTGGTCCGCACGCCGATGCCGGGATCGGCTCGGACAATCTTGCCGAGATTCTTTCGGCTGGAGAAACGCGGCTTGAGCGTGACGTCGAAGCCCTGTTGCTGGAGCTTTGTTTTCGCCTCGTCCTTGTCCATTCCGGCGATTTCGACGGGTATGCCGTCACCTGTGATCCCGACTCCGATATGGATGCCGTCGTCGGTGTCGCGCACCGGCTCACCGTCCGCGGGCATGGTGACGGCGACTTTGCCGGGATGCTCCGAGACGACTTCGTGCTCGACGACTCTGACGCCCATTTTCAGTAGCGCGGTTTCGGCCTTGCTCGGTTCAGAGCCGACTGTGCCTTCGGGTACACCGGGTCCCATCGATTCGATGACCGTCACCGTAGTGCCCTTGGGCAGACGGTCGCCCGCCTTGACTCCTACCAGACCGAGGCACTTGCCCTTGCCCAGGGCGTTGAACATCTGCTTCTTCTTGACGAGAAAGCCTTTGGTCTCCAGCTCACGTGACACTTCGGCTGCCGTGCGGTATCGGACCGTCGGCACGGTGCGCGGGCCGATCCATTCCAGTTTCCTCGCGGCGAGACCGAACCCGGTTCCAGCGAGAACCACCAATACGGCGATGATCGCCGCGATGAGTTTCATGCGTGGGCGCTTGGCGGACGGCTGCGCGGTGGCGGATCCGGTGGGATTGGCCGGTGGCGTGGCGGAGTTTCCGGCGGGGACGGTCGGAGGTGTGCCGGCATCGCCCGCATTCGCTGCGAATGCGGCAAAACCATCATCGGATGCCGTCTCGGATGCTCTCGGAGGCGATGGAACCGGTGGCTGCGCCGCCATGTTGCCATAGCCCGACACGGGTATCGGAGCGGTCGGTATCGCAGGAGCACCAGGCGTTCCAGCGGCGGATTGCCGCGGAGCGCCGCACTGGAAGCAGAACCGACTGCCCTCGTCATATGGGGCACCACAATGCGGACAATATTCCATGATCTCCCACCTCTCTCGCAGCGTTGCTATAAACACCATGATATTCCAGTGCGGCCCGTAGCGGAACCATAGTTCGGCGAGTCGCGCCGTTGCGCCAGTCGGCGTCTGGCGGCATAAAAGAACTCCGCTGATTCGGTGTGGATGTCAGCGGAGTCTGCGGGGTTGTGCGGATTAGTGTTGTGGCGACGGCGTCATGGGACGCATTGTGTTCGGCGTTCCTCCAGCCGGATTCTGTGGTTGCGCGCTATATGGCACGGCAGGCTGCTGATACGCCGCTCCGGCGCCCGGCGCGGCTCCGTAGTTTTGCGTCGGCATGCCACCGTACGCGACTGCGGGCGGATTCGTCGGAGCCGGACTGGCGAATGCCGCCATGTGCGCATGGCTGCGATTCACCACGGAAACGATGGCTCCCACGAACATGAACAACGTTCCCGCGATGATCGCATACATCCCATACGACGGAACGAGTGAGAAGGACAGGTCATTGGCGAGATTCAGCCCAGGCTGAGATGCCGTCGAGCGTACGACATCCATCTCGTGGGAGGCGGAGACGAGAATGAAGATGAGTATTCCCGCGTACAAAGCGCATAAGAGCAGGTTGAGGATGGAGAACGTCAGCGTGGCGGCGTGCAGACGAAGCAGCGCGAACAACAGGATGAACGCCGCCAGCAAGAGGAACGCCCAGAACGGGAATGTGCGATCGTTGAACAGCGATGCGCTGATCGAGCTGTCCCCGTCATAGTATTTGAGGAGCTCTTCGCTGGACATGTTGTTGAGCATCTGCTTGATCGCCGCGCTGTCGCCGCTGACGGCCATATACGGCAAAAAGCATCCCGCCACGGTGATCGGTTGCGGGGTTCGGCAAAATGCTGCATGGTGTCAAAAGACTGACGGGAGGGGTCTACGCGACCTCAGGGCGGATGGAAAATCCGGTGGCCGACGCACACCGGCATGGCGTTCTGCCGCCGTTTCCGCGCGGGTAAAAGGCACGGTTGAGCGGCGCGGTTAAGATATGGCAAACAACAGGATGGAGTCGTCCGCCCTGCGCAAGCCCTGGCCTATCATGGACAATGGAGGGCGACGCACGTGCCGCCGTGCGTCAGCAGTGAGTGGAGCCGAACGGACCGGGGAGCATCGAGGAGAGGCATGTCAGCGGAATCGGAAACATCGTCGAATGTGATGGCGGAGGCCATGAATGGTGACGGGGCCACGCCGCTCGTGTCGGTCATCGTGCCGGTGTACGGAGTCGAGCGGTATCTCGACGCGTGCGTGGAAGGACTGGTCGGCCAGACGTACCGCAATCTTGAGATCCTGCTCGTCGACGACGGGTCGCCCGACCGCTGCCCTGCGATGTGCGATGCGTGGACGGCGAGGGATGAGCGGATCCGTGTGATCCACAAGGCCAATGGCGGCCTGTCCGATGCGCGCAATGTCGGACTGGCGAAGGCCACTGGCGACTATATCTACTTCGTCGATTCCGATGACATGGTCGAGCGCAATCTCATTGAACGTGCGATGGCGACGATGCGCGACTATGACGCCGATTTGGTGATGTTCCAGTTCGACACGATCAGCGAAGATGGCAAGCCGCTGACATCCTCGTACAAGCACAACCATTATGACGACGTGATCATCATGACCCCGATCGAGGCGATCAAGGCGCAGGTCAAGGCCGAGATCGACGGGTATTTCTGGTCGTTCGTCGCGGCGGCGTCGATCTACCGCAATCACGGGTTCTCCTTCCCCGTCGGGCGCAAGATCGAGGACATGGCCCGTATCTGCAATGTGATCGGCGAGTCGCATCGCGTCGTGCGCATTCCCGAAGCGCTGTACCATTACCGCATGCGCCGCGGATCCATCACCGGCGACTGGAGCATGCAGCTGACCCGCGACTGGGTGAGGGCCACGGATGATCGCGAGACGTACATCGTCGAGCGGTTCCCCGAGCTGAAGAACTTCATGAAGCTGCAGCAGCTTATCTTCTTCGTCAACCTTGATTATGAGACGATACGGCAGTCGCTCGTGGCGAAGTTCAGCATCGACCCGCAGGATGCCGACCGGATTCGTCGCCGCATCGAGGGACTCACCAAGGACGTCGCCGGAGCGGGCGACGAGGTTCCGGAAAGCACGCAGTCGCTGCTGGATACGATGAAGCAGACGTTCGCCGAGATGGTGGAGCCGGATGCGGGCGCAGAGGCGGGCCAAGCGGCGGACGGGCGAGAACCCGATCGCGAGCCCGGCCGCAAGCGCGAGAAAGCCTATTCGCGCAAACGCCGCCGCTACGATTTCTACGTCGCTGGCCCGTTCTTCAATCCCGAGCAGGTCGCGTCGATGGAACGCTTGGAGCATGTGCTCGACACCCACGGCAAGACGATGTTCAGGCCGCGGTTCGCCAGTGACATCGCCGAGGTCGGTCCCGCGGGCTGCTTCGACGACGACGTGAACGGCATCTGCGCTTCCAAGGCGGTGATAGCCAATCTGATGGACGAGGATTCCGGCACGATGTTCGAGATCGGATTCGCCCACTCTCTTGGCATCCCCGTGTACGCATATCGCGAGGGCCTGCGCGACGGCGACAGCATCAACCTGATGATCGCCCAGTCGGTGCGCGCTGTGTTCTCGTCGTCCGACGATCTTGCACGGTACCTTGAGACGGGGGAACATAAGGATGCGGACTATGCGCAGTTCTGACGGGCCGGGAGCGGCGCGAGGGTGAGAGGGAACGAGACACGATGAGGGTGTTCGATTTCGACGGCACGATATATGGCGGCGAAAGCCTGTTCGACCTGTATATGTTCAGTGCCCGATACGAGCCGAAGGTGCTGCGGCATCTGGCTCAGGTGCTGCGATACGCGGTGCAGTACAAGATGGGGCGGGCCACGCTTGCGCAAATGGAACGCGGCGTGGGCGGCGTGACGTGCGATTACCTGCACGATGTCGCGGCTTCCCGACGGATACTGCGACTGGACGGCGCGGCTCCCGATGCCGGTCTCGCCGGGGAGGCCGCGATCGCAGAGGGCGTATCCGCGTTGGTGAACGAGTTCTGGAACCGGCATATGGACCGCATCAAGCCGTGGTATGAGCCGCGTCCGGATGACGTGATCCTGACGGCATCGTTCGACGTGACCGTGGGGGAGGCATGCCGGCGTCTCGGATTGAACCGTCTGGTCTCATCCACCGTGGATCCGCGGACGATGCGGGTCACCTGTCTGAATTTCAATACGAACAAGCCGAAACGGTTCCGCGAAGTCGTCGGCCCGGACACGGTCATCGACGAGTTCTACACCGACAGCCGGTTCGACCAGCCGATGATCGACATGGCGAGAACGGCGTTCATGGTCAGCGGCAACCGGATCACGCAGGTCAAATGATGCAAGCCGATCGGCAACGCCTGCCGGAACGGACGCACTGACGTTCCGGCAGGCGTTGCCGAACACGACGGAAAGGAGCGGTTCATGTTCCCCTTGCTGGACACTCTGGTCGCGGTCTACGAGATCGGCCAGTTCACGTTGGCCGCCGACGAGCTCAAGGTCTCGCAGTCCACGGTGTCGTCGCGCATCGCCCAACTGGAGCGCATGGTCGGGGCGCCGCTGTTCGTCCGCAATGCCAAAAGCGATGTGACGCCGACCGAGGCTGGGCGGTTGCTGTACCGTGCGGCGACCGGCATCGATGGCACGTGGCGCGACGCCTGCGAGCAGATCGCCCGCATGCGCGAGAGCCGTGAGCCGTTGTCCGTCGCATTCTCGCACACCACGGCGGCCGTGCTGCTGCCGGTCGCACTGCCGGTGATGGCCGAGGTGCTGAGCGGCTTCGACTGCTCGATTCGGGTGCTCAATTCCGACGCGATCCTGGAACAGGCCGGTATGAAAGCCGTGCAGTTGGGTGTGGTGGAGAAGCCCATCGTCAACGACTCGGTCGATCGTGTCACGCTGCGCGAGGACAGGCTGGTGCTGGCCGGTGATCCGCATGGCGTGTGGATGGTGCGCGAGCACGGCTCCGGCGTGCGCTATTACACGGATCTGTACTTCAAGACGGTCGGCTTCATGCCGTCTCGCATGATCGAGGTCGCCAATAACGCGGCCATCGGCGCGGCGCTCGCGGCCGGTTTCGGCTGCTCCCTGGTGTCGGCGGCCGGCCCCGGGGGGCGGGCGCCCGCCGTGCCGGCCGGCGTGCCGACACGGGAGCTGGGCGACGAGTTCGTGCGGCGGTTCTATGCGTTGGTGCCGCGTTCCGGTCTGACGCCGGGGCAGCGGGAACTTGCCGGCAGGGTCATTGCGGCCCTGCGCGGCTGACTGTGTCGCAGCGAATGGTTCTCAATAAGAAACGTGCGAGGATTCCTCACATTTTCGCACAAGTGAACAAGCCGACGAAGCCCAGAATTCCGGGCTTTCGGCGGTGTTTATGTTCGTTTCCGCCCGCGTCTGGCTCGCACCTTTCTTATTGAGAATGATTCGCTGCAATCTGGCATCAAAAATATCAATACCATCCATCACTATCACTGATTTGACTGATGGAATGCGACGGTAGTTCAATGGACATCATGAGAGAGTTCTGTACGAAATGGTGGAAACGCATCGCCACCGTCGATATGCTGTTCATCGCCGTCCTGACCCTGATCGCTTCACTGATCGGCTCATGGCTCAAGCAATACCCCGGATTCAAACTGTTCGGCGCGCTGATCATCGCGCTGCTGATCGGCATGATCATCCAGTTCCCGATCCGCAAGTGGTACGTCGGTGCCGGCGACAAGCGCAAGGCCGGCGTCAAGGACGCGGCCGGGCTGATCTCCAACAAGCTGCTGCGCCTCGGCATCATCCTGCTCGGCTTCAAGCTCAACCTGCAAGTGCTGTTCACGCAGGGCATCAAGTGCCTGCCCATCGCCGCGGTCGTGGTGACGCTCACCATCGTCGTGACCTACTGGGTGGCGCGCAAGATGGGCGTCGACCCGATGCTCGCGATCCTGACCGCCGGCGGCACGGGCATCTGCGGCGCCGCCGCCGTCATGGGCCTGTCCGGCTCCATCAAGGTGCCGCCCGAGAAGGAGCAGGAGAAGGACGACGACGTAACCATGGCCGTCGCCATCGTCGCCATCATGGGCACGATCTTCGCGTTGCTTGAGATCGCGCTCGGCCCCCTGACCGGCATGACGCAGGACCAGCTCGGCATCACCGCCGGCGCGTCCCTGCACGAGATCGCCCACGCGGTCGCCGCCGGCGATGCCTTCAACGCGGTCAACATCGCCACCATCATGAAGCTGTCGCGCGTGCTGATGCTCGTGTTCGCCGCCATCATCATCGCCATCTGGTGGGAGAAGAAGCATTCCGAGGTCGCGCCCACCGGCAAACGCTCCGTCGCGTTCCCCTGGTTCATGCTCGGCTTCATCGGCGCGTCCGTGATCGGCACCTTCGTGCCGTTCATCGCCGCCATCACCCCGCAGCTCGTGGACTTCGCGTACATCGTGCTCGGCATGGCCATGGCCGCGCTCGGCATCAACGTGAACTTCAAGGCCATCGCGGTCAAGGGCCGCAAGCCGTTCCTCGCGAGCTTCCTCGTGTCGATCCTGCTGATGCTGTTCGCTGCCGGCGTCGCCGTGCTGTTCTTCTGATTCCCGGCATCGCGTTGCCAGCGGGCTGAAATGGGCGCTCCCGGCCTGGGAGCCTCCGTTTCAGCCCGCTGACGTATTTGAGGGCATGGAGCCCCTATCTCAGGAAATCACGGATGTCGTCGATCTCGCGGTCGCAGATCGCATGCGCCATGCCTGGGTACGTGCACAGCCGCGCGCCGCGGGTTCCGGATATCACCCGTCGGGCCGTATCCTGATCCTCGACGGGTATCGTGCGGTCCTGGTCGCCATATGCCAGAAGGAAGCGCGTTCCGCAGTCCGCCTCAGCGTCCTGCTCGCCACGGAACGACGGGCACCGGGTAACAGTTGAATCACCGGTGACATGTGCGTGAATTGTTGCGCTGTGGGCATGAGCGCGGCTGCGAAGCGGCATGATTGCGTGTACCGTGGGGAAGGCTGGAGCAATCTGGAGGAATCGCGAAGCCATGCCGCGAACTTGAATCGAAGCGGTACGATTCCCGCAGGGCGCGGCAGACGGCAGGACCGCTCTGACGATGACGGAAACGGCGGGACGAGGGGACAGCACGGCAGGAAACGGCGGAAGACGGCGGCGACAGAAGACAACGAAACACAACGCAACAAGACAGCAAACACAGCAACATAGCAAGATAACGAAATGAGGAAACGCATTCATGGGAATGCCATTGGATCTATATGTCATCCGACACGGAGAGTCGGAGGCGAACGTCATCATCAACGCGGGGGAGCAGGGCGATAACTCCCTGTACACGCAGGACAACGTGACCGTGCCCGACCGGTCGTGGCGACTCACCGCCACCGGGCGCAAGCAGGCCGACTGCATCGGCCGCTGGCTCGTCGCGCAACAGCAGCTGTTCGACCGGTATCTGGTCTCGCCATACGTACGCACGCGCGAAACCGCCGCGACGATGGCGCTGCCGAAAGCCAAGTGGGAGGAGACGCGCGTGCTACGCGAACGCTCCTGGGGTGAGATCAACACCATCACGCAGGACGATTTCCGCACGAACTACGCGCGCAACTGGATGTTCAAGCGCACCGACCCGCTGTACTGGCGTCCGCCGGCAGGCGAGTCTATTGCCGACGTGTCGGAGAACCGCGTGCATAACCTGCTCACGTCGCTCAACCGGCGTGCTGAGGCGGAATCCGTCGTCGCCGTCACACACGGCGACTTCATGCTCGCGCTGATGCTCACCCTGGAGGACCTGTCGGACGAGGAGTTCATGCGCCGCGCCGACGACCCGGCATGGGCGATCACCAATTGCACGTGCCTGCATTATTCGCGGCGAGACCCGGCCACCGGCCGCACGTCGTCGCGCGTGCGCTGGGAGCAGACCGCGCGCCCGGTGTTCGACGAGTCGACCGGACGCTGGGAGGTGCGCGTCGATCCGTGGCGCGAATTCCAGCGCCCGTTGCTCTCGAACGGCGACCTCGTCGACGTGGTGCATTCGGTCGACCCGCACCTGTGACGGCACGAGGCGCCTCACGGCGCTCACGGGCCGCGCATGACGAGTCGCGCGCCGCGCGTGGCTCGTCATCACAACGGTGGGCGAACGGGTTACAATGGCCTCAACGCGGCACATGGCTGCATGGATGTGCCACCTGAGAGAACCGAAGGAGTTCGTGATGGGAAACCTGTTCACATGGAAACTGCATGGCGACGGCAAGACGCTCGCGCCCGGCGAGGTCGTGGAGCCCGATGAGCGACTGACCTGGACCCGTACCATCGGCATCGGCGCCCAGCACGTCATCGCCATGTTCGGCGCGACGTTCCTGGTGCCGATCCTGACGCATTTCGACCCGTCGACGACGCTGTTCTTCACCGCGATGTCGACCGCGCTGTTCCTGCTCATCAACAAGAACGTGCTGCCGAGCTACCTGGGGTCGTCGTTCGGGTTCATCGCCCCGATCGCCGCCGTCGCCTCCGCAGGCAAGGGCATTCCGGCAGCCAGCTTCGGCATCATGGTCACAGGCCTGCTGCTCGCCCTGGTGGGCGTGGCCGTCCACTTCGCCGGCGCGAAGTGGATTGACATCATCATGCCGCCGGTCGTCAACGGCGCCATCGTCGCGATCATCGGCTTCAACCTGGCTCCCAGCGTGTGGTCGAACTGGCAGAAGGGCTGGGACACCGCCCTGGTGACGCTGCTCGCCGTGCTGCTCATCGCCGTGCTGTTCCGCGGTCTTGTCGGACGTCTGAACATCCTGCTTGGTGTGATCGTCGGCTATGTGTACGCATGCTTCCGCGGTCAGGTCGACTTTTCGGCCATCGGCGACGCGGCGTGGATCGGCTTTCCGAAATTCCATCTTCCGCAGGTCGACTTCTCGATCCTGCCGATGTTCATCCCCGTCGTGCTGGTGCTGGTCGCCGAGAACGTCGGCCACGTCAAGTCTGTGGCGCAGATGACTGGGCGCGATTATGACGGGCATATGGGCACCGCGCTGTTCGCGGACGGCCTCGGTACCGCAATCGCCGGCTTCGGCGGCGGCTCCGGCACCACCACGTACGGCGAGAACATCGGCGTGATGGCCGCGACCAAGGTGTATTCGACCGCCGCCTACTGGTGCGCGGCCGCATTCGCCCTGCTGCTGAGCCTGTGCCCGAAGTTCGGCGCGGTCATCAACACGATTCCCGGCGGCGTGCTCGGCGGCGTGACCACGCTGCTGTACGGCATGATCGGCATGATCGGTGTGCGCATCTGGGTGGAGAACAAGGTCAACTTCGACAAGCCGCTCAACATCATGGTCGCCGCGATCGTGATGATCATCGGCATCGCCGATTTCACGTTCGCGTTCCAGGGCGTGCAGTTCAATGGCATCGCCATCGGCACGGTCGTCATCCTCGTCGCCTATCACGGGCTCAAGGCCATCGGTAAGGCCACGGGCACCATCGACAAGGACGACCCCGACATTCTGTAGAGGGTTCGTGGCCGCTGTCAGGTATGTCACTGTGCGTGGGTCGTGTCACCGTGCGAGGGTTACGTCACTGTGCGTGCCCCCTCGCACGGTGACATGACCCACGCACAGTGACGCGATTGGCGCAGCGTGACTCACGCCAGACGCGCGGAGTGACGCCTCGCCGCCGTCGGAACACGTTGATGAAGTAGCTCGCCGACGAAAACCCGCTCATCCGCGCCGAGCAGCTCAAGCAGTTCTGGGTCGACCACCACGCAGGTGAACCAGCATTGCCTCTGCTGCGGCGAGAACCCGTAATGCAGCCGGCTCGAATTGACGACCAATCCGTTGCCGGCTTCCAGCGTCACTATGGCGCCGTTGACGAAATATTGCATCTGACCGCTGATGACATGGATGAATTCCAGATCGCGATGCCAGTGACATGGGCAGCGGTAGTCCGGGAACGACGACAATGCGTCCCGTCTGGCATATATGGGCAGGTCGGGGATGTTGTAGTCGATCCGCTCCGAAAGATCCGACGAGAATGATGGTCTTCCTGCCCGCCCTGCCAGGTTCCGGGCCCGGTCGCGCCGCCTGTGCACCGAAGTGCCCCATTGCCGCTCCCTGCGTGATGTAACGTATATGAAAATACTATATTTCTTTTGATGCGCAAAAGTATCATTGCGCCGGTGTCGTCGTTACATTCCATCCCTATCGTAGGTATCAGTTCTTCTTGCTGCAGGAGAGGGACTCAATCGATGATTCGGACATCGCGAGAATGACGAAATTAATATTTTGTCGTTCATGTGACCGTCTGCATCCTTGAAACACCCTGATGGAAAGGCAAGGTGAGTGTGATGACTCGCATGATGGAACTGATCAATGGATGGCTCGCCCGGTATTATGCCGTCGTCCGTGCCCGGATGGCCGTCCGGCTGGCTTCGGTCCGTGCCGCGGCGCAAGGGGACGGCGAGGAGAACATCGCGCCGTTCGCGCGGTGGTGCCCGGCATCCGCCGCGCAGTTCGCCGGCTGACGGGGATCTGCGCGGGACCAATCGGGTGGCCGGTGCGGCGGGGGTCTGAATGGTCCGATACTCTGACCATACATTGTATGGGAGATCGGAGCATGATATAACGAACTCGAACGGCCGCAACATCGCTATCGTCACTGGTAGTGCACTGGGATTGGGATACGAGCTGACCAAACAGCTGATCGCCGACGGCTGGTTCGTGGCCGGCATCGACACCGCGTTCTACCGCGACAGCCGCGACTACGTGTCGGAGGAGAAGCAGCACACCTTCATGGATCCGGGCGAACTGGCCCGAGTGATCCTGTTCAATCTGGTCAACGACGCGAACCTGACCGTCTCCGACATCCTCATAGAACGCAGTTACCGCTGAGCTGGATGAGTTCCGCCGGCTCAGCGGCAATGCAAGTCGCGCTTCTGCGCGCCCGTCGGCTCAGCGATCCTCGGGCGGCTTGTACTGGTCCTTGTCGGTGAAGCAGGTCCGATAGGTCATCGTCATGATGAGCGCGTCGGCCACGAGGGTGAGCGCGGCGATGGCGGCGAGCACGACGAACTGGTATTTCGCCGCGTTCAGCGGGTCTCCGCCGGCGATGACCTGGCCGGCCATCATGCCGGGGATGGTCACGATGCCGCACGACGCCAGAGAGGCGGTGGTGGGCAGCAATCCCAGCCGTATGGACGAGACGATCGAAGGACGGGCGGCCTCCCACGGGGTGGCGCCCAAGGCGAGCAGCGTGTCCACCTCGTCGCGGCGCTCGTTCATGCTCTCATAGAACCGGCTCAGGCCGACGGCGAGCGCCGACACGGTGTTGCCCAGCAGCATGCCGGTAAGCGGCACCACCAGCTGCGGCGCATACCAGGGGTGCGGGCGCACCACCAGCTCGGTCACCAGCGAGATCATCAGCAGCATGGTTATGACCAGACTGAGCAGTACCGGGCCGGCGAGCCCCTTCGGGATGCCCTTGGCGCGGGAGAGTGTGATCTGCACGGCCGCGACCAGCATCACCGCGATGACGCCGAACACCAGCCACGGGTTGTTGGAGCGGATCACGTACCCGATGATCACGCCCATCACGCACAGCTGCACCAGCGCGCGTATCGCCGACCACATCAGCGTCTTGCCGATGCTGATGCGCATGAGCTCGGAGACGAGCGCCGCGACCGCCACCATCAGCAGCGCGACCAGAAGGCCCCAATTATCGATCACGTAACCGTTGCCGCTCATGACAGCCTCCCTGAGGACAGTGTGACGATGCGTGTGGCTCGGCCGTCGGGCGGACGGTGCCGTATGCGCACGATGGCCATGCCCCTGGCGGCCGCGCTGGCCATGATCGAGGCGACCTTGTCCGCGTTGTCGTCGTCGAGGCCTGCGTCCACCTCGTCGGCCAGCAGCACGGCCGGGCGGGTCAGCAGCGTCCTCGCGAGGCTGACGCGGGCCGCCTGACCGCCGGAAAGGTCGTGCGGCGCACGGGCCAGGTCGATATCCTCGCATCCCATGGCGTCCAACGTATTGCGAATGAGCTGGTCGGGTAGCGCCAGCTTCGCCTGCGACTGTTCGGAGCGGAACAGCCGGCTGAACCTGCCGCGTCTCGCGGAAGTCTTCTTGCCGGTGGCCGCATGGTCGTCGGGCGCACTCGCCTCGTCCGCTCTGCGCACGGCCAGCGTCCAGGGAAGCCGAATCGTGTCGGCGACGCTGTCTCCCATCAGCATGGGCTTCTGCGGCAGATACGCGACGTTCCTCCGCCACTGCTGCAGCGAGAACGATGAGCTGTCCGCGCCGTCCAGCGTGAACGTGCCGTCGGCATGGGGGTTGAGCAGCGCGAAGGCGGTCAGCAGGCTGCTCTTGCCGGAACCGGACGGGCCGACCAGATCGACGATCTGGCCGCGATCGACGTCGAACGACAGATTCTCGAAGATGGTGCGGTCTGACCGCGCAGAAGGCACGACGCAGGAGACCCTACGGGCTGTGAACAACATTTGCATAGTGGCAACGTTACCCGTTCGCCGGCCATAGTCGATGTTTGACAGCGTTTCTTAGTCCAGTGTTAGAGACGCACGCGGCGAGCCGGCCGAATCGTGGCGCCAGGCACCGCTGTATCGCTTGGCGCGTACAGTTGCAGTATGCCGATCGATTCCAGAATGATAGACAACATGAAGGCCGACCGCGTGCGCAAGGTGGCCGATCTTGCCAACCGCCGCACCCGGGAGCGTTTCGGTCGTTTCCTGATAGAGGGCCCCCAGTCGGTTCGCGAGGCGGTGACGTGGATGCCCGACGCCGTCCGTGACCTTTATGTGCAGGCCGCGGACGGGCCGGACGGGCCGCGGATCGCAGGCGAGACGCTGACGTCCATCGTCGAGCGATCCCAGGAACACCGTATATATGTGCATCCGGCGAGCGAGGCGGTGATGCGCCGCATCAGCCCCGATTGCCAGGGCATTGCGGCGGTCGGCGACGCCGATGCGGTGCGCGCGACGGCGCAGGGGACGCAATTGCCCGAAGAGCCGTTCGTCGCGGCGTTCTGGCAGGTGCGCGACCCCGGCAACGCGGGCACGGTTATCCGTGCGGCGGACGCGGCCGGATGCGATGCCGTGGTGTTCGTCGACGATTGCGTCGACATGCTCAATCCCAAGGTGATCCGCGCGACCGCGGGCTCGCTGTTCCATATCCCCGTGATGACGATGGGCGTGGACGAGTTCTTCGGATGGGCCGGCGAGAAGGTGCTCCGCACCGTCGCCGCCGACGTCTACGGGACGGACGGGCGCGAGCCAAGGGAGCTGCCCGAGGCGCTGAGGGACCAGGATCTCTCCGGGGTGGGCAAGGCCGTGATCTTCGGCAACGAGGCCCGCGGACTTGAGCCGGGTCTGCTGGGTAGGTGCGACGACATCGTGCGCATTCCGCTCTATGGCAAGGCCGAGTCGCTGAATCTGGCGACCAGCGCCGCGATCATGCTCATGAGTATGGCTATGTCGAGCCATATAGGGACAATGTGAACTCGGTAAACGCTTGGATTATTTGATTTTTGGCGCAGATAAACCGGTAGTTTCGGTAGTTGTAGGTAGGACGAAAGGGTTCTCGTGGCAGACAATGCTCTCTTCGATGCCCAGTCAGTGACCGATGCGGTCGCCGAGGGCATCAGCAAGATTCAGAACGCCTCCAGCTTGGAGGAGCTCAAAGCCATCAAAACGCAATACGCCGGTGCCGAATCGGCGATGACCAAGGCCAGCAAAGCCATCGGGTCGCTGCCGGTCGATCAGAAGAAGGAAGCCGGCAAGCTTATGGGCAAGCTCCGCGCCGACTTCGGCCGCGCGTTCGGCCCCAAGGAGGCCGAGCTCAAGGCGCAGGAGGAGCAGCGCGCGCTGGAGGCCGAGACCGTCGACATGACGCTGCCGGTCAACCGTCGCCCGCTCGGCGCCCGCCACCCGCTGGCCAAGCTCATGGAGGACGTCGAGGACCTGTTCATCTCCATGGGATGGCAGATCTCCGCCGGCCCCGAGGTGGAGACCGAATGGTATGACTTCGACGCCCTGAACTTCGGCCCGGATCATCCCGCCCGCCAGATGCAGGACACCTTCTATGTCAAGGGCAACCAGGCCCATGACGCGGCCGGCTTCGTCGGCTCCAACATGGTGCTGCGCACGCAGACCTCCTCCGATCAGGTGCGTGCCCTGCTGACCCGCGGCGTCCCGCTGTACATCGCCAGCCCGGGCCGTGTGTTCCGCACCGACGAGCTCGACGCGACGCACACCCCCGTGTTCCACCAGTGCGAGGCTCTGGCCGTCGACAAGCACCTGACGATGGCCGACCTGAAGGGCGTGCTCGACAAGCTCGCCGTGGCCATGTTCGGCCCCGAGGCGAAGACGCGTCTGCGCCCGAGCTACTTCCCGTTCACCGAGCCGAGCGCCGAACTCGACCTGTGGTTCCCCGACAAGAAGGGCGGCGCGGGCTGGCTCGAATGGGGTGGCTGCGGCATGGTGAACCCGAACGTGCTGAAGTCCGCGGGCATCGACCCCGAGGAGTACACCGGTTTCGCGTTCGGTGTGGGCATGGAACGCACGCTGCTGCTGCGTTCCGATATCAACGACATGCACGACCTCGTTGAGGGCGACGTGCGATTCAGCGAACAGTTTGTGATGGGGGAGTGAGAAGCCCATGCCTATGGTTGACATTGATTGGCTCAAGGAGCACGTCGAGGTTCCGTCTGACCTCACCTACGAGCAGCTGGCCAAGGACCTGGTCAGGGTCGGTCTTGAGGAGGAGGAGATCCACGCCTCCCAGGTCACCGGTCCGATCGTCGTCGGATATGTCGTCGACGCGACGCCGGAACCGCAGAAGAACGGCAAGACCATCAACTGGTGTCATGTCGACGTCGGCTCCGCGTACAACGCGGTCGACGAGAACGGCAAGAAGGTGCCGCGCGGCATCATCTGCGGCGCACCGAACATGGCCGCCGGCGAGAAGGTCGTCGTGACCTTGCCGGGCGCAGTGCTGCCCGGCGATTTCAAGATCGAACCGCGCAAGACCTACGGCCACGTTTCCGACGGCATGTGCGCCTCGGAGCGCGAGCTCGGCCTGGGCGACAGCCACGAAGGCATCATCCTGCTGCGCGACTACGGCTTCACGCCCCAGGAATACAAGGCGCTCAAGCCCGGCGACGACGCGATGCACCTGCTGCACCTCGACCAGCCGATCCTGGAAATCAACATCACCCCGGATCGCGGCTATGCGTTCTCGTACCGCGGCGTGGCCCGCGAATACCATCATTCCACCGGCGCGAAGTTCGTCGATCCGGTGACCGAGCTCAACAAGCGCGCCCCCGCCGCTCTCGCGGCGGAGTCCGGCGTCTCCAGCGACATCGAGGTCATCGTCGACGACAACAACCCGATTCACGGCGTCACCGGCTGCGACCGCTACGTCGCCCGCGCCATCCACGGGTTCGACCCGACGAATCACACGCCGAACTGGATGCGCCGCCGTCTTATCCGCGCGGGCATGCGTTCGATCTCCCTCGCCGTGGATGTGACGAACTACGTGATGCTGGACCTTGGCCAGCCGATGCACGCCTACGACCTTGACAAGATCGAAGGGCCGATCGTGGTGCGTCGCGCGGCCGAAGGCGAGAAGCTCACCACGCTCGACGGCAAGGAACACGACCTGAGCGTCGAGGACCTGCTGATCACCGATTCGCCCGACGGCAAGCGTGGCTCGCGCATTCTCGGCATCGCCGGCGTCATGGGCGGCCTGTACGGTGAGGTCACTGCGGACACCAAGAACATCCTGCTGGAGGCCGCGCATTTCGACAGCGTCTCCATCGCACGTTCCGCACGACGCCACAAGATCCCCTCCGAGGCGTCCCGCCGGTTCGAGCGCGGCGTCGACACGCAGCTGCAGCCCGCGGCCGCGCAGATGGCGGCCGAACTGCTCACCAAGTTCGGCAACGGCGAGCCGTCCGAGCACCCGACCGACGTGAACACGACGATGTATCGCCGTCCGATCCCCTTCAAGGCCACCGAGGTCGCCCGCGTCGCCGGGCTCGACGTGGACGTCAACCGCATCAGCGACATCCTCACCGATGTCGGATGCCGTGTCGCTGGTGGCGGCAACGGCGAGTTCTCCGTGTCCGCGCCGACCTGGCGCCCCGATCTGAACGAGCCGTGCGACCTGGTCGAAGAAGTCGCCCGACTGGTCGGCTACGACGAGATCCCCGTCACCGTGCCTCCGGCCCCGGTCAAGGGCGCGGTCGGGCTGACCCCCGACCAGCGTCGCCAGCGCTGGGTCGCAGACACGCTTGCCGAATACGGCATGGTCGAGTCGCTGAGCTACCCGTTCGTCGGCGATGAGGACTTCAAGGCGTTCTCCTATGATCCGGCGGTCATCAAGCCGGTGAGCGTCGAGATCGCCAACCCGCTGGCCGGCGACCGCCCGTACCTGCGTCGTGATGTGCTCCCCACGCTCGCCACCACCGTGCAGCGCAACCTGCGCCGAGGCCTCGAAGACATCCGCCTGTACGAGATCGGCCACGTGTACCTGTGGGATCCGAACGCGCCCGCCATCCCGGCTCTTCCGGGAGGCGTACGCCCCAGCGATGAGCAGCTTGCCGCGCTGGATGCGGGCCTTCCCGATCAGCCGCTGCACGTCGCCGGCCTGCTGACCGGCAACGCGGTCGACTCCGGATGGCTCGGCGATCGTCGCGCCGTCGATTGGAGCGACGCCGTCGAGGCCGTTCGCCGTGTCTGCGACCGTTTGGGTGCGCGTTACGAGCTGCGGCAGCCCGCCGCGCAGGATGTGCCCTCGCAGTGGCACCCCGGCCGCGCCGCGCAGATCGTCGCGGGCGAACAGGTCGTCGGCATGGTCGGAGAGCTGCACCCGCGTGTCAACGAGGCGCTGGGACTGCCGGCGCACTCCGCGGCGTTCGAGCTGAACCTTACCGCGCTGTTCGGCACGCTTGACGGCAAGCCCGTGCAGGCGAAGCCCATCGCCACGTTCCCGCCCGTCAAGCAGGACCTCGCCTTCACCGTTGACCAGTCGGTGACCGCGGCCCAGCTTGAGGCCGTGGTCCGCGAGGCGGCCGGCGCCAACCTCGAATCCATCGAGCTGTTCGACGTGTTCACCGGCGAGCAGGTGGGAGAGGGCAAGAAGTCGCTCGCCTTCGCGGTGACCTTCCGCTCCCCGTCCAAGACACTGTCCGCGGAGGACAGCGAGGCCATTCGCAAGGCCATCGTCGACAAGGCGGAGGCCATCGGCGCACAGCTGCGCGCCTGACCGCCGACGAAAAGGCACCATGGAGGACATGCATATGACAGAGCCGCAACAACAGCCGCAATCGTCTGACGATAGTTCGGGCGAGTCCCGGCATGTTGCGGCCCAGCCGCAATATGGTCAGCGCATCGAGCCTGAATATGGTGCCAGGGCGGATGAGTTTCCGCCGAATTACAACCCTTACGTATATGGAGGCCAGCCCGAGCAGCCGGCTCCGCAGGCGCAGCCGTCGCCGTCTCAGCCGGCCTCCGTGTTCGGAGCCGGGCCGGCTCCCGCTCAGGGTGGGCCCGACCAAGGCGGTCCCCGACGGGAGCCTCCCCGATATTTCAACGGCATCGACCTCAACGACCCGCAGCAGAACCCTATTTACGGGCATTGGGATTTCTACGCCATATTCTCGTTCATCTTCGCCCTGGTGTCCTCGTTCCCGGTGCTGCCCGCGCTGATCGGCTGCCTGGCCATCTGGCGCACCCGTCGTTTCCATACGCGGGGCCGCGGACTGGCCATCGCGGCCGTCGTCATCAACGTGCTGACCACCATCATCGTCATATGGATGACGATGCACGGCATATCGATGGACGACATGTACCAGGCCATGCTCAACATGCTGGCGCCCGGCACGGGCGGAAGCGGGTCGGGGGACTCCGTTTCGGTGTGATGGGACGTGTGCTGCGACACGCAAGCCGATGAATGAATATATGCAATGTACTGCATAACATGTATACTCGCCGTAGTTCGTCTTCGATGAAAAGAGCGTGATATGGCGAGATATACGGTAGCTGTGGCTGGCGCCACCGGATACGCGGGTGGGGAGGCGTTGCGCATCCTTGCCGCCCACCCGGACTTCGAGGTGACCTGCGTGGCGGGCCATTCCTCGGTGGGGCAGAAACTCGGACGGCATATGCCGCATATTCCCCAGCTGGCGGATCTGACGGTGGAGGACACCACCGCCGAAGTGCTGAACGGCCATGACGTGATCATCCTGGCGCTGCCCCACGGCGCGTCCGGGGCGTTGGCCGCGCAGCTTGACCCCGGTGCCGTGGTCGTCGACCTGGGTGCGGACCATCGTCTTGAGGAGCGCTCCGCGTGGGACGCGTTCTACGGAGGCGAGTTCTTCGACCATTGGACATACGGCATGCCCGAGCTGATCACCGGCAAGAGCGCAGACGGAGAGTACACGCGTCAGCGCGACATGCTCCCCGGCGCCAAGCGCATTGCCGGGCCGGGCTGCAACGTGACTGCGACTACGCTCGCCATGCAGCCGGCCATCGCCGAGGGACTCGTGGAACGTCGTGACCTCGTCGCCGATCTGGTGGTGGGGTATTCGGGCGCGGGCAAGAACCTCAAGCGCACGAACCTGCTCGCCGCCGAGGCGTTCGGCTCCGCCGTGCCCTATGGCGTGGGCGGCACGCATCGCCATATCCCCGAGATTTTGCAGAACTTCGCCCATGCGGCAGGTTTGGACGCCGCCCGGGCCGAGGAGTTCACGCTCGGATTCACGCCGATACTCGCGCCGATGGCGCGTGGCATCCTCGCCACGGTCAGCGCGAAGATGACCGACAAGGCGCTTTCCATGAGCGACGAGGAAATCCACGACGTGTGGGCCAAGGCATACGCCGGCCAGGAGTTCATCGTGCTGCTGGAGCCGGGCACGCTCCCGGCCACGGCGAACGTCGTCGGATCGAACGCCGCCCACGTGCAGGTGGTCACCGACCGGCACGCCGGGCGTCTCATCGCCTTCGCCGCCATCGACAACCTGAACCGCGGCACCGCGGGCCAGGCCGTGCAGTCGCTGAACGTCGCACTTGGACTTCCCGAAGACAAGGGACTTACGAAGATTGGAGTAGCACCGTGAGTGTCACATTCGCCAAAGGATTCAGCGCCGCGGGCGTCGCGGCGGGCATCTCCTCCGTCGAGGGCAAGAAGGATCTCGCCCTGGTCGTCAATCAGGGGCCGCTCGACAGCGCGGCCGGCGTGTTCACGTTCAACCGATTCTGCGCGGCACCGGTGCAGTGGTCCCGCAAGACGGTCGCCGACGGCCATATCAAGGCGGTGATCCTCAACTCCGGTGGAGCCAACGCATGCACCGGCCAGGCGGGATACGAGCAATCGGCGGCGACGGCCAAGAAGGTCGCGGATCTCGTCGGGACGCAGCCCGACGAGATCGCCGTATGCTCCACAGGCCTGATCGGCGAGCTGCTGCCGCTGGATCACGTGTTGTCGGGAGTGGAAAGCGCGTACGCGGCCCTGTCGGACGACGACCAGGCGGGAAGCGACGCGTCCCACGCCATCATGACGACGGACACGAAGCCGAAGACCGTATCGCTGGAAGGAGACGGATATCGCATCGGCGGCATGGTCAAGGGATCGGGCATGATCGCCCCCCAGCTCGCCACGATGCTGTGCGTCATCACCACGGACGCCGCCGTCGGCGCCGGTCAGCTGCAGGCTGCGCTGAACGCCGCGGTGGACCATTCGTTCAACCGCATCGACGTGGACGGGTGCATGTCCACGAACGACACGGTGCTGCTGCTCGCATCCGGCGCGTCCGGCGTCGAGCCCGATCCGGACGAGTTCAACGCACTGGTCGCCAAGGCATGCGCATCGCTGGCCCGGCAGATCATCGGCGACGGCGAGGGAGCGAGCCACGACGTGCGCATCACCGTCACCGGCGCCACCACGGAGAGCGCCGCCTTGGCCTGCGCCCGCGCGGTCGCGGCCTCGAACCTGCTCAAATGCGCCATTGCGGGCAACGACCCGAACTGGGGACGCATCGTATCCTCGCTGGGCACCGTGCCCGTCGAAGAGGCGCCCTACGATTCGCAGAAGGTCACCGTGGACGTCAACGGCGTGAGGATCTGCGAGAATGGGGGCGCGGGACGCGACCGCTCCGAAGTCGACATGACCCCCCGCGAGGTGCACATCGACATCGATCTCAACGCCGGTGACGAACAGGCCACGGTGTGGACCGATGACCTCACCCACGAGTACGTTCATATCAATGCCGATTACGAAAGCTAGTCTCCCGGTTCCTCCCCGGCACATGCCGGCCGGAGAAGCGGGATGCGATAGAGGAGAATATGGCTACTGAACTGAAGGGACCAGGGTTTCATTTCGACGTGCACACCGACCTGCGCGCCGACCAGAAAGCGGAGGTGCTGATCGATGCGCTGCCGTGGCTGGAGGAGTTCGCTGGGCAGCGCATCGTGGTGAAATACGGCGGCAACGCCATGGTCGACGAGCATCTCAAGCGTTGCTTCGCCGAAGACATGGTGTTTCTGCGGCAGGTGGGCCTGCATCCGGTCGTCGTCCATGGCGGCGGCCCGCAGATCTCGCACATGCTCAAGGCATTGGGCATCAAGTCGGAGTTCAAGGGCGGCTTGCGCGTCACCACTCCGGAGGCCATGGACGTGGTGCGCATGGTGCTCACCGGCAAGGTGTCCAGGGAACTGGTCGGACTGATCAACGCGCATGGGCCGTTCGCCGTGGGACTGTCCGGTGAGGACGGCGCCCTGTTCTCCGCCATGCAGCGCAAACCCATCATCGATGGCAAACCTACCGACATCGGGCTGGTGGGCGACGTGGTGAGCGTCGACGCCTCCGCGGTGGAGGACCTGATCTCGGCCGGCCGCATCCCCGTCGTCTCCTCGGTCGCCCCCGATGAGGACGACGCCACGGAAGTGCTGAACGTCAACGCTGATTCGGCCGCCGCCGCGCTGGCCGCGGCACTCGGCGCCAGGAAGCTGATCATCCTGACCGACGTCGACGGCCTGTACGCCGATTGGCCCGACAAGAACTCGCTGATCGGCCGCATCGGTGTGGAGAACCTGCGTGACATGCTTCCCGACCTCGAATCCGGGATGCGCCCGAAGATGGAGGCCTGCGTCCGCGCCCTCGATGGCGGCGTGCCGCAGGCGCACATCATCGACGGCCGCAAGCCGCATTCCATCCTGAATGAGATTTTCACCACCGCCGGCATCGGCACCATGGTCGTGCCCGATGATGGCATCGAAATGAGGAGTTCCTATGCCTACTAAGGAAACGCTCGGCCCCACCGACTCGCAATGGCTGGGACAGTACAGCCAGGTCCACATGAACGTGTTCGGCACGCCGCTGCGCGTGATGGACCACGGCGAAGGCGTGCGCGTATGGGACGTGGACGGCAACGAATACCTTGACTTCCTCGCGGGCATCGCCGTCAATTCGCTGGGCTACGCGCACCCCGCATGGGTGAAGGCGGTGTCCGAGCAGGCCGCGAAATGCGCCCACGTGAGCAACTATTTCGCGACCGAGCCGCAGATCAGGCTCGCGTCGCGACTGATTGAGCTCGCCGGGGCCCCGGAAGGCTCCCACGTCTACTTCGGCAACTCCGGTGCCGAAGGCAATGAGGCTGCGCTGAAGCTCGCCAAGCTGTACGGTCGCACGCTGCCGGGCGCGAGCCCGAGCATCGGCGGCAAGCCGGCGCGCATCCTGGCGCTCACCCACGGATTCCACGGACGTACCATGGGCGCTCTGTCCGCCACGTGGAAGCCCGTGATTCGCAAGCCGTTCGAGCCGCTGGTGCCGAACATCGAATTCGTGCGTGCAGGCGACCCCATCGCGATGTATGAGGCGTTCTCTGCCACCGGACTCGGCCAGTACGGCAAGGGTCCTGTGGCCGCGGTCATCCTCGAACTCATTCAGGGCGAGGCCGGCGTGCGTCCGCTGGACGTCGCATATGTGAAGAAGGTGCGGGAGTTGTGCGACATCAACCACGCCCTGCTCATCATCGACGAGGTCCAGACCGGCATCGGTCGCACAGGCTCGTGGTTCGCGTTCCAGCGCGAGGACCTGACGGGCGGCATCACTCCCGACATCGTGACGTTCGCCAAGGGCGTCGCCGGAGGATTCCCCATGGGCGGCATGATCTCATTCGGAGGCAAGCTGTCCGCGCTGTTCACGCCGGGATCCCACGGCTCCACCTTCGCGGGCAATCCCTTGGGCGCGGCGGCGGCCCTCGCCACGCTGGACACCATCGAGAACGAGCATCTGGTCGAGAACGCCGAAGGGCGCGGCGAGCAACTGCGCCAGGGCATCATGGCATCCGGCAACCCGCTGTTCACCTCCGTGCGCGGCCGCGGTCTGCTCAACGCCATCCTCCTGTCCCACCGCTGCTCGCATGCGGCGATGAACTGGGCTCTGGAACATGGCCTGATCGTCAACGCGGTCGCACCCGACGCACTGCGCCTGGCACCGCCGCTGATCGTCTCCGAGCAGGAAATCGACGAAGCCGTGTCCATCCTCGCGAAGATCCCCGCCGACCTGCCCAACGACTGACCTCCACGACGATTACGGGACGGGCCGCGACAACCAGCCCGCCCCGCACGCCCAAGCCGATACAACATCCGCACCCATCCCGAACCACAGAAGGAGCACCTCATGGCCGGTCAACTTCGCCATATGCTGCGTGACGACGACATCAACCATGCCGAACAGAAGCAGATTCTGGAACTCGGCATGAAATTCCGCGAGAACCGCTTCTACCGTCAGCCGTTCGCCGGCCCCCAGGCCGTCGCCGTGCTGTTCGACAAGCCCTCCACCCGCACCCGTTCCAGCTTCTCCATCGGCGTGGCGGAACTCGGCGGGTATCCGCTGGTCATCGACAAGTCCGGTTCCCAGCTGGGCCGCGGCGAGCCGGTCGCCGACACTGCGCGAGTGCTCACCAGCATGGCCTACAGCATCGTCTGGCGAACGTTCGGTCAGGACCGCGTCGAAGAGATGGCGAAATACGCCACCTGCCCGGTCGTCAACGCGCTGACCGACCAGTTCCACCCCTGTCAGGTGCTCGCCGACCTGCTCACCATCGCGCAGCACCGTGGCGGTGTGGATGCTTTGCCGGGCAAGACCATCGCCTATCTCGGCGATTCGGCCAACAACATGGCCAACTCGTATCTGCTGGGCGGTGCCACCGCAGGCATGAACGTCCGCATCGCCGGTCCGTTCGGGTATCTTCCTGATCCTGCCATCGTCGCCGACGCGGAGCGGATCGCCGCCGAGAACGGCGGCTCCATCCTGGTCACCACCGATCCGCGGGAGGCGGTCGCCGACGCCGACTGCATCTTCACCGACACGTGGGTGTCGATGGGAGAGGAAGCCGAGTACGCCATCCGCTCCAAGCCGTTCCGGGATTATCAGGTGAACGACGAGCTCATGGCTCTGGCCAAGCCCGACGCGCTGTTCCAGCATTGCCTGCCGGCATACCGCGGCAAGGAGGTCACCGCGTCGGTGATCGACGGCCCGCAGTCCGTGGTGTGGGATGAGGCCGAGAACCGTCTGCACGCGCAGAAGGCGCTGTTGACCTGGTTGATCGGGCAGCAGCGGGGCGACGAATCGCTGCTGGCCTAATGCTCGATGCCGTAGTATGCGGGTGGCTTGCAGGGTGCGCAGACGTTCGGCAAGCCACCGGAAAGGGCATAAATGAGTGAATCGACACCTCCCGTGCAGCGGCCGGCCACACGTGCCGCGCGATTGAGCGCCATCGAACAGGTGCTGCTCAAGCACATCGTCACGTCCCAGTCGCAACTGTCGGATCTGCTCTCTCAGGAGGGCATCGAGGTTACGCAGGCGACGCTCAGCCGAGATCTGGACGAGATCAACGCAATGAAGACGCGACTGTCCAACGGCAGCATCGCCTATACGATCGGCGACCGTCCGCTCAGGGAGTCGGTCGGCAGCGGCATCGGGTCCAAGGCCGAGCAGCAGATATCCCGCGTGCTCAGCGGCTTGGTCACATCGGTCGCGTCGGCCAAGAACCTGGTCGTCATCCACACGCCTTCGGGCGCGGCCCAGTATGTGGCGAGCGTCATCGACAAGCAACCCATCGACGGCGTGCTCGGCACCATCGCAGGCGATGACACGGTGATGGTGATATGCGCCGAGGACGACATCGCCTTCGAGCGCTCGCAGTGGCTGCTGACGCTCGCGTCGAAGAACTGAATCGCTCGGGAAGGGGCTCGTTTCAGTATTCGCCACACCGATTGCATAAATATACAGACATTCGTATATACTTGCAGCAGTTTGTTTTTGTAGAAAGGCATCCCATGGCAGACAACAACCGAATCGTACTCGCATATTCCGGTGGCCTTGACACCTCCGTGGCCATCCCGTACCTCAAGGATCGTACCGGCAAGGACGTCGTCGCGGTGTCCCTCGATGTCGGCCAGGGCGGCGAAAGCCTGGAGACCATCAAGAACCGTGCGCTCGCCTGCGGTGCCGTCGAGGCGTATGTGGTCGACGCCCGAAACGAGTTCGCCAACGAGTACTGCATGAAGGCCCTGAAGGCCAACGCCATGTACGAGGGCGTGTACCCGCTGGTCTCCGCCATCTCCCGCCCGCTGATCTCCAAGCACCTCGTGCGCGCCGCCCACCAGTTCGGCGCCGACACCATCTCCCACGGCTGCACCGGCAAGGGTAACGACCAGGTGCGTTTCGAGGTTTCCATCTCGTCCATCGACCCGACCCTGAGGGCAATCAGCCCGATTCGCGATCTGTCGCTGACCCGTGACGTCGAGATCGCGTTCGCCAAGGAGCACAAGCTGCCGATTACCCAGACCGAGAAGTCCCCGTACTCCATCGACCAGAACGTGTGGGGTCGCGCCATCGAGACCGGCTTCCTTGAGGATCCGTGGAACGGCCCGACCAAGGACTGCTACTCCTACACCGACGACCCGGCGTTCCCGCCCGTCGAGGACGAAGTGGTCATCGAGTTCAAGGAAGGCATTCCCGTCAAGATCGACGGCCGCGACGTCACCCCGCTGCAGGCCATCGAGGAGATGAACCGCCGCGCCGGCGCCCAGGGCATCGGCCGTATCGACCTGATCGAGGATCGTCTGGTCGGCATCAAGTCCCGTGAGCTGTACGAGGCCCCGGGCGCCGTGGCTCTGATTACCGCACACCAGGAGCTGGAGAACTGCTGCCTGGAGCGCGAACAGCACCGCATCAAGCGTGACATCGACAAGCGCTGGGGTGAGCTGGTGTACGATGCGCAGTGGTTCAGCCCCGCCACCCAGTCGCTCAACGCCTTCATCGAGGACACCCAGAAGTACGTCTCCGGCGAGATTCGCATGGTGCTGCACGGCGGTCGCGCCGTCGTCACCGGCCGTCGCTCCGACAGCTCGCTGTACGACTACAACCTCGCCACCTACGACTCCGGCGACAGCTTCGACCAGAAGTCCTCCAACGGCTTCATCGACATCTACGGCCTGCCGTCCCGCGTGGCCGCCGCCCGCGACGTCAAGTTCGGCAACGGCATCGAGGTGCCGAAGAACACCGTCGAGTAATATCGTCGAACGGCTCCCGCTGATTTGCAAGGCTCTTTTGCGCATATGCGCAGGGGAGCCTTTTGCCTTACTTGAGGACAACTGACATGACAGGGGTACACCCGCTTGGGAACAGCGTAAGTTGGTGGAACTGTACGAAAAAAATGACGAGCGAAACACTTTTGGTCTTGGTGCTGAGCGGACCTTATCCATCGCAACAATGACTTTCAACTCGGAGGGCAACGGAGCTGATGCCTCTTCTCTCCCTAATTACAAAGTTATACGTGTCGGTGACGTTGCCTTTGAAGGGCATTCAAACAAGAGCTTTGCTTACGGACGCTTCGTCGTGAATGCTGTTGCGGACGGCATAATGTCGCCCAGATTCTCGTGTTTGCGTCCTAAAAATAGTTATCCCGTTCGATTCTGGAAGTACTACATTCACAGCGAACAGGTTATGCGCGATATTCTTGTAAGGGCCACTAAAAGCGGCACAATGATGAATGAATTGGTGATTGACGATCTCTTCAAGCAATCAATTGCGGTCCCTCAAGAAGCTGAGCAGCAGGCTATCGGTTACTTCTTTTCTCATCTTGACACTCTCATCACCCTTCATCAGCGTAAGCGCGAAAGCCGCATCATCCGCGTGCGCTCATTCATATGGTTAGCTGGTGATATATCCGGCATCGGCGTAAGCGCATATCAACCAGAAAAGAGAAGACCGTATGACCGAAGGCAACACCAACGCCGAAACGTTGTTCTGCGATTACTACGAGCAATGGATCAGCGTATACAAGGAAGGTGCAATTCGTGAAGTGACCATGAAGAAATACCGTCTCACGCAGGCATGGTTGGGCCGGCTCATTCCCGATCTCAAACTCGCCGACATGGATCGCGTGAACTATCAGAAGCTCATCAACGGCTACGCCGAACATCACGAGCGCCAGACGACGATGGATTTCCATCATCAATTGAAAGGAGCCATTCTTGACGCGGTCGACGAAGGGCTGATTCAGCGCGACCCGACTCGTAAGGCAATCATCAAGGGCAAGCCGCCATGCTCAAAGAAAACGAAGTATCTCAATCAGTTCGAGCTTCATGCGGTCCTTGCGGATCTCGAACTCGGCAAGGGACCAAGCTGGGATTGGCTGATACTGTTGGTGGCGAAAACCGGGTTACGGTTCTCGGAAGCTTTGGGACTCACACCCGACGACTTTGATTTCGTGCATCAGACCCTTTCGGTCAGTAAAACGTGGGATTACAAGAACGGCGGAGGATTCGTCCCCACCAAGAACGCATCCTCCGTACGAAAGGTGCAGCTCGATTGGCAGCTTATCATGCAGCTCTCAACGCTCCTGAAAGATATGCCTGCGAGCGACCCCATTTTCGTGAATGGCAAGGTGTATAACTCCACCGCGAATAATATCCTCGCCAGGCATTGCGAACGGGCCAACGTTCCCGTGATTTCGATTCATGGGTTAAGGCACACCCATGCCTCGCTGTTGTTGTTTGCCGGCGTATCGATTGCCAGTGTGTCCAAGCGACTTGGTCATGCAAGCATGAACACCACACAGGACACTTATCTTCATGTCATCCGCGAACTTGAAAACAAGGATGTCGATATCGTGATGCGTGCCCTCTCCACCCTCATCTAACCATTTCAACCACTGCCGCTTACGCTGATGAAGGGTGATGAGGGAGTCGAGACGCGCGCAAGTTGATCCGATTTTATTTTGTTCAGTCATTTTCGCAGGAATAAAAATTGGGGTTTGGAACAATATCTCCGTGTTGATCGAAGCCATTGTTCCACCAACAGCCCGACTGATAACCGAACTTTTAACCTCTTCTGTTTCTAGCTCATAGTGCAGGTACGCCGAAGATACGAGAGTCAAATCTGGTCTTGCCCTAAGGACGCGGCCGGAAAACAACCACCCATCTTGACCAGCAAAAACTTGAGCATTAGCATCGACCGATCCAACACGCGAGAATAAAATATCTCCCTCTTTCGCACGATATTGTTCCAGCCTCTTTGCATCTTCTTCGCTAACCTGAGGGATTCCCTCCTTGTCTTTAGGAAGTGCTCCCGTTTTGAAATGTTCAGTTGTAACTATAGGAATGCCATCGTCAACATAATCTTCCGCATGCAGCAAGGTACCGAAGGGACCAGTCTTTATATCCGCAACATCCCCTAACTTACGCTGTTCCCAAGCGGGTGTATAATTAATGCATTTATACTGCGGTTTGAAAGCGTGGGATGCGATGACGTACTCCGATTTGATTGAACATGAGGCTGGTGAAACAGAGATACGCTCATATCTAGTAGACGGTGACGTGGTGCCAGTTACCATGCGCATTCCCGCTAACCTGCGGGATTCCGCCAAAGAAGCCGCGTCTCTGAGAGGAATGAGCTTCTCGGCGTTCGTAAGGACATGCATGATCAATGAGTTGGCGAAGGGCGGCAAGTAATTGATTGCGCTCACCGCCATGACCATACAAATAATTGACAACAATCCGGATGGTATCCGTATTTGCCGGGTGGACGGGGAATCGCTTGTCACTGTCGTGGTGCCCAGAGACATGTTGGGCGAGGCGAAGTGTCTTCCCGATCTGCCAGACCGCGGTGTGTATTACCTGCTTGATGAGGATCATGGTGTGCTGAGTCGTGTGTACGCGGGGCAAACCACGAGGGGACTTGTCAGACTTGATGCGCACAAGACCAAAAAGGAGTTCTGGAACAAAGCCATCATGTTCCTCGATAACGATGTCAATATCGACCGTGATGTTCTGGATTCGCTTGAGGCGAAGGCCATCGATTACGTGCGTGAACACGGCTCATATGAGACCGATAACGGGAATACTCCCGCTCCTCGCATGAACCCATACAAAGAGCAGCGGGTGGAGGACCTGCACGGCAGCATTCTTTTCCGCATGCGCGTGCTCGGATATGATCTCGACCGCAAGGAGACAACGCCGGTTGCAGTGAATACCGTGTTCCACACCAAGAAGAATGGCGTGCGTGCGACTGGACGATACAACCGGGATACCGGCCGTTTCACGGTTCTTTCGGGCTCCGAGGTGGACCTTGGTCATGCGGTGATCAAAAATCAAGGAGCCGTGGCAGCTCGACGGCAGCTTTTCGCCGCGCAGACAGGCAAAGTGATTCTTGCGGACGATGTCGAGCTGTCCAGTCCCTCCTCCGCCGCTGTATTCGTTCTCGGCGGCAGCCAAAACGGGTGGATCGAATGGGTCTCAATGAGCAGGGGCAGACCCTTGATTATGTGTACAGAAGCAAGGAGCATATGAATGAATAAGCAGCAGCTCGCCGCCAAGATCTGGGAGTCGGCCAACAAAATGCGCTCGAAGATCGAAGCCAACGAATACAAGGATTACATCCTCGGCTTCATCTTCTACAAGTTCCTTTCCGAGACCGAAGTCACTCGTCTGCATGTTGATGGCATGGGGGACGAAGACCTCGAAGAATTGCGGGAGGATGATACCGAGACCGCGCAGTACGTGCGCGATCTGTGCGGCTACTTCATCTCCTACGATAACCTGTTCTCCACATGGGTGGCGAAGAAGGGGGATTTCGCCATCGCCAATGTGCGCGACGCGCTTTCCGCGTTCGACCGCAACATCGACCCTGCCCGCAAGCGCGTGTTCGCGGGCATCTTCGACACCTTGCAGACCGGCCTGTCCAAACTCGGCACCGATGAGAAAAGCCGCAGCAAGGCCGCACGTGACCTCATCTACCTCATCAAGGACATTCCGATGGACAGCCGGCAGGACTACGACACCCTCGGCTTCATCTATGAATGCCTGATCAGCAATTTCGCCTCCAACGCGGGTAAGAAGGCCGGCGAGTTCTACACGCCGAGCGAGGTCTCACAGCTCATGAGCGAAATCGTGGCCTGGCATCTCGCCGGCCGTGAGGAAATCAACATCTATGACCCCACAAGCGGTTCGGGCTCGTTGCTCATCCACATCGGCCAGGCGGTGGCCCGTCGCAACGGCAACCCGAATGACATCAGGTATTACGCGCAGGAACTCAAGGAGAACACCTACAACCTCACGCGCATGAACCTTGTCATGCGCGGCATCCTGCCGGACAACATCGTGGCCCGCAACGGAGACACACTGAAAAGCGACTGGCCGTGGTTCGACACCGACGAGACCAAGGATGAGACCTATGAGCCGTTGTTCGTGGACGCTGTGGTCTCGAATCCTCCCTACTCCCAGAATTGGGAACCGCCGGAGGCCGGCGAGGATATCCGCTTCGAATACGGCATCGCGCCCAAGTCCAAGGCGGACTACGCCTTCCTGCTGCATGACCTCTACCATCTGCGCGACGACGGCATCATGACCATCGTATTGCCCCATGGCGTGCTGTTCCGTGGTGGTGAGGAAGGCACTATTCGCCGGAACCTGGTGGAGAACCACCACATTCAGGCCATCATCGGCTTGCCCGCGAACATCTTCTTCGGCACCGGCATCCCCACCATCGTGATGGTGCTGCGCAAACATCGCGACGACGATCATGTGCTCATCGTGGACGCTTCCAAATACTTCACCAAGGAAGGCAAGAACAACAAGCTGCGTGCGAGCGATATCAAACGCATCGTGGATGCGGTGACAGGGAATCGTGACGTCGATAAGTTCAGCCGCTTGGTGGGTATTGATGAGATTCGGCAGAATGACTATAACCTCAATATTCCTCGCTACGTGGATTCCTCCGACAATGCCGAGAGCTGGGATGTGTATTCCACTATGTTCGGCGGCATTCCTAAGCGGGACATCGATGCACTCAGCAAATATTGGAACGTGTTCCCCGGACTACGCCGGTGCCTTTTCGCGGAGGAGAACGGCCATTCGGCCAAGCTCGCCGTGCAAGACGTTCGTGAGGCGGTGAATGCCGACTCAGATGTGAAGGCATATATCCAGCGTTATCATGAGGCGTTCATCGATTATCCGGCTTATATACGCGGTGAATTGGTGGGTAATGCCGCCAATGTGAGCATTGCCGCCGAAGAGGAGACTCTGACAAATGATCTGCTGCGTCGTTTGGCTGGTATCCCTCTCGTAGACGCCTATGCGGCGTATCAGGTGCTTGACGATAGTTGGCAAAAGACTATCTCCATCGACCTTGAAACCATACAGGCCGAGGGACATGACGCCGTTCGCAAAGTCGATGCCAATATGGTCGTCAAGAAGAAAGGCGGTAAGGATGTCGAAGTGCCGGACGGCTGGGTCGGGCATATTCTGCCGTTCGATCTCGTACAGGGGAAATTTCTTACCTCTGATCTTGCGGAAATTGCCACATCTGAATCTCGGCTGAGTAAGATTGGCGGCGAAATCGCTGACATTCTTGAAAATCTGGATGAGGATGACAAGAGTTCGACTGATGCCGTCAGCGAGGATGGAGATTCTTTCGTTGCCGCTGAATTGAAGAAAGCAGTGAAATCGATTGGGAAGAATCCCGAGACTGACTTTGACCGTGCTCTTGTGAGTGCACAGCGGTTGTTTGATGAAGAGCGTGAAGTCAAAAAGAACGTTAAGAATCTCCGTTCAGCGCTTGATGAAAAGACCCGGACCGTTATTGAAGGACTGAGCGATGAACATGCTGATGACTTGCTTGCTGCCAAGTGGGTGGAACCATTGCAGCGCAAGCTTGAGGAGCTCCCTCAGACGGCTGTTGATGAGTTGATTGCAGCGGTGAATGCGCTGAACGACAAGTATTCGACCACATACTCCGATGTGTGCGAACAGATCGAACAGGCTGAGGCAGAACTTGGCAATATGCTTGGTCAACTAACCGGCAATGAGTTCGATATGGCCGGTATTGCCGAGCTGAAGACCCTGTTGGGAGGTGAATGATGACTGAACAGGCGAAAGTTCCTGCGATTCGTTTCGCTGGTTTTACTGACCCTTGGGAACAGCGTAAGTTGAGTGAAGTAGCAACGTTTGGCGGCGGGCATACTCCGCCAATGGCAGATCCCGATAACTATGAAGATGGATACGTGCTGTGGGTTACGTCCCAGGACGTGAAATCTAATTATCTTGATAGAACTACGACTCAGATAACTGAGAAGGGCGCAAAAGAGTTGACTCTTTATCCTGCCGGATCTTTAGTAATGGTAACGAGGAGCGGGATTCTTCGCCATACCCTTCCGGTGGCTGAACTGCGCAAACCTTCAACTGTTAACCAGGATATTCGCGTCATTCTGCCCCAAGGCGAGTGCTGTGGAGAATGGCTACTTCAGTTCTTTATTTCGCATAACAAGGAATTGCTGCTTGAGTTTGGCAAGACTGGAACAACCGTAGAAAGTGTTGACTTTGGCAAGATCAAAGACATGCTTTTGTATATGCCAAGCACCGTCGAACAACAGCAAATTGGCGACTTCTTTGCTAAGCTCGACTCCCTCATCACCCTTCATCAGCGTAAGTATGACAAGCTCGTCGTGTTCAAAAAATCGATGCTTGAAAAAATGTTCCCGAAGGATGGCGAGTCCGTACCCGAGATTCGTTTCGCTGGTTTTACTGACCCTTGGGAACAGCGTAAGTTGGGGGAACTGTCTTCCGAGTTCCAAAGTGGCGACTTCATTTCTGCCGAAAAGATACTTGCGTCTGGGCCATACCCCGTATATGGGGGCAACGGCTTACGCGGATACGCAAAACGTTATAACCATGACGGTTTTTATGCCCTTATAGGTCGCCAAGGTGCGTTATGCGGGAATGTCAATACTGCAGTGGGAAAGGCCTATTTCACTGAACATGCGGTAGCTATCAAGGCGAATTCCCTACATGATACGCGCTTCTTGGTTCATCTTCTGAGGTGTATGGACTTAGGACAATATTCGGGCCAATCTGCTCAGCCGGGTTTAGCCGTGGGAGTGCTCAAGGAAGTTGAGACAACAGTACCCTCAAAGGTCGAGCAGCAGGCCATTGGCTCTTTCTTCTCCCGTCTTGACGACCTCATCACCCTTCATCAGCGTAAGTTGGAATTGCTGCGGAATATCAAGAAATCCTTGCTTGACAAGATGTTTGTGTGAGGGGAGATGGAGCAATGGAGACCTTCGATATCGTGAAGCTCGCCTCATATCGCGAGAATAACCGGATCGAGGCGAAGTCCGCGAAGGGCGGCCTCCCGCACAGCATATGGGAGACCTACTCCGCCTTCGCCAACACCTATGGCGGTGTCATCCTGCTTGGTGTCAAAGAACGCGAAGACGGCACATTTGAAACAGTCGGGCTCACACCAGTGGAAGCGGAACATCTTCGCCAGGACTTTTGGAACACGGTCAGCAACCGGTCCAAGGTAAGCGCCGTGCTGCCCATCGAATCGGAAGTTGAAGTGCTCGAAGCGGATGGTGGGATGGTGCTGGCTATTCACGTTCCGCGCGCTCCGCGTGACGAACGCCCCGTGTATATCAATAATGATCTCTTCGGGGGAACCTACCGTCGGCGTGGTGAGGGCGACTACCGTTGCATGCGGCAGGAGATCTCAGCAATGCTCCGGGATCAGGGAGCTGAGACGATGGATTCCAAGGTGCTGGACGATCTCACTGTTGCCGACTTCAATACAGACACAGTGCGGGCGTATCGCAATCGTTTCCGCACGGTACGTCAGGGCAGTTCTTGGACCGATCTCGATGACGAGCGTTTTCTGCGTGCTGTTGGCGCGGCAATGGTGAGCCGAGAAGACGGTAAGCTTCATCCTACGTTCGGCGGCCTGCTCATGTTCGGCAACGACTATGACATCGTGCGCGAATGTCCGCATTATTTCCTTGATTATCAGGAGACTCTAGATCCGACGATTCGTTGGACCGATCGTGTGCATTCGGGAGATGGCATGTGGTCAGGCAACCTCTTTGATTTCTTTTTCCGCGTGAACCGCAAGCTTGCCGAATCCCTGAAGACCCCATTCAAGCTCGACGGCATTTTCCGCGTCGATGACACCCCCATGCATAAGGCGGTCCGTGAGGCGTTGGCCAACTGCTTGTTCAACGCCGATTACCATGGCGTACGCGGAGTGGTGGTCAGGCGCACCCCCGACAAGCTGGTGTTCGAGAATCCGGGTGATATCCGAACCGGCATTGAACAGATGCGCCTCGGCGGGGTGTCTGATCCGCGCAACGGTCTTGTCATGAAGATGTTCAGCCTAATCGATGTGGGCGAGCGAGCTGGTACGGGTGTCCCCGATGTGTTCGCCACATGGGCGAATGCAGGACTTCCTGAACCACAGATTGAAGAGAACTTCGGAGAAGCTGATCGCACGATACTCACGCTCATGTTGGAGGCGGATGCCAAGCCTGATAACAATGAGCAGATAACTGACGATTATGAGCAGATAAATAGTTCGAATGAGCAGATAACTGACAATAATGAGCAGTTAAATGGTTCGAATGAGCAGATAACCGAGAGACAGCGAGTCATTCTTCATTTTGTAGAAAAGAGCCCCAGCGCGACATACGATGATATGGCGCGTGCCGTGGGAGTCTCATCAGCGACTGTGCGAAGGGATGCTGAGATACTCATTGGGTGTGGATTGCTTAAGCGCGTCGGCTCGCGAAAGGCAGGACACTGGGAAGTTCGGGGAGAGAAGAATCATGATATTCGATAGCGAATCGGTGTTTGAGGAAAACGTCATCACCGTGCTTAAGCAGCATGGATGGAAGGACGGTGTCCTGCGCTATCCAACTGAGCGGGATTTGCTCGACAATTGGAAAGACATACTGTACCGCAACAACAACGACATAGACAGGCTTGGCAAATACCCGCTGACGGACGGGGAAATGGCACAGATAATCGAGCAGATCGAGACCCTGCGAACGCCGCTCGCGCTCAATTCGTTCGTCAACGGGCGTACCGTGTCTATCACGCGTGACAACAAAGAAGATGTGGCGCATTTCGGCAAGGAAGTCAGTCTCTACATCTATGACCGCAAGGAGATCGCGGGAGGCAAAAGCACCTACCAAATCGTTCAGCAACCGGTCTATCCAGCCAAGAACACGATGCTGAACTCGCGGCGCGGCGACCTCGTGCTCCTCATCAATGGCATGCCATTGATCCATATCGAGCTCAAGAGAAGCGGCATACCCGTCAGCCAAGCGACCAATCAGATCGAAAAATACGCGCACGAAGGCGTGTTCACCGGTCTGTTCCGTCTCGTGCAGATCTTCGTGGCCATGACCCCCGACGACGCCGTCTACTTCGCCAATCCCGGCGCGGACAAATTCAATCCAAGCTATTACTTCCATTGGGCGGACTACAACAACGAGCCTATCTGTGGCGGGCAACACCCAGGCAAAGACGAATGGAAGCTGTTCATCGGCGGCACTTCCGGCACCGCCGGCCTGCTGTCCATTCCCATGGCGCACCAGCTCATCGGCTTCTACACCATCGCCGACTCGGCGGATGGATGTCTTAAGGTGCTGCGTAGTTATCAGTACATCGCGGCAAACGCCATCTCCGATGTGGTGAGGAAATGTGATTGGGAACAGCGGCCAGTTACCCCAGGACGACCCGGCGGCTATGTGTGGCACACCACCGGTTCAGGCAAGACCATGACCAGCTTCAAATCGGCTCAGCTCATTGCTGACTCGCATGACGCCGACAAGGTCGTGTTCCTCATGGACCGAATCGAACTGGGCACCCAATCGTTGAAGGAATACCGTAGCTTCGCCGATAGCGAGACGGAAGTGCAGGGCACGGAGAACACCGGCGTATTGCGGGATAAACTCAACAGCACCGATGTCAACGACACTCTGATTGTCACCTCTATCCAGAAGATGAGCAACGTGAAAGCAGGGGAGCGGGGCGTCACCCAGACATGGCTGGATCAACTTGCTGCACGACGTATCGTCTTCATCGTGGACGAATGCCATCGCTCCACCTTCGGCGACATGTTGCAAGTCATCCGCCGTTCCTTCCCCAACGCGCTGTTTTTCGGATTCACAGGCACACCCATTCTGGGCGAAAACCAGAAGAAGAACTCCACCACTGCCATGGTGTTCGGTCGCTGCCTGCACCGGTACAGCATCGCTGACGGCATTCGTGACCATAATGTGCTCGGATTCGATCCGTACATGGTGACCACGTACAAGGACTCCGATGTTAGACGTGTGGTAGCTCTTGACAAGGCGAAAGCTGAGAGTACGGAAGATGCACTTGCTGACCCCATTAAAGCTAAGGTGTTTCAGCATTACATGGATAAATCCGAGGTCCCTATGGGGCCGATGGTTGATGGCGCTGGAAACCGTATCAGCGGCATCGAGGATTTCCTTGGACGAGACCAATATGGCATCGACTCCCCGCATCCGAACATGGTGGTCTCGGACATTCTCGAACAGTTCCCGGCGCTCAGCCATGCGGGCAAATTCCATGCGATGCTCGCCACTAGCTCCATTCCTGAAGCTGTCAACTATTATCACTTGTTCAAGCAGCAAGCACCTAAGTTGCATGTAACGGCGTTGTTCGATCCCAACATCGACAACAACGAAGGAGCAACGGACAAAGAAGATGCGCTGACTGAAATCATCACCGATTACAACGAGGCGTTCGGCAAAGAGTTCATCATCCCCACATGGCCGGCGATGAAGAAGGACATTTCATCGCGTTTGTCGCACAAAAGCCCATATGGCAGCATATCGACGAACCGCAGCCAGCAGCTCGATTTGCTCATCGTCGTGGACCAGATGCTCACCGGATTTGACTCAAAATGGGTGAATACGCTGTATCTCGACAAGATCATCGACTACGAAAGCATCATCCAGGCGTTCAGCCGCACGAACCGCCTGTTCGGGCCGGACAAGCCGTTCGGAGTCATCCGCTACTACCGCAAGCCGCACACCATGTACGGCTTCATCGAAGCGGCGGTGAAACTGTACTCCGGCGACAGACCGCTTGATTTGTTCGTGCAGAAACTGCCCGCGAACGTGAAATCCATGGATACACGGTACTTGGAGATTCTCGACGTGTTCACGGATAACGGGGAATCGGACCTCATGCAGCTGCCGGAATCGGTGGAGGCCAGACGCAAGTTCGCCAAGGAGTTCGTAGAGCTGAATCGTTACCTTGAAGCGGCGAAAGTGCAGGGTTTCGACTGGAACACCACGGAATACAAGGTCGATGGCACGGATGCCGACGATGCGGATGAGAACGATGGCGGGAACGGCGAACCTGATATCGTGCGTCCCCAAATTGACGAACGCACATATCTGATTCTCGCCCAGCGGTATAAGGAGCTGTTCGATGATGACAGCTGCGCCGCAGAACCGGACGATGACGGGAGATGTGACCCCGAAGCGCCTTATGAGCTGGAAGGGTATCTCACCGAAATCGACACCGGACTGATCGACACCGACTACATGAATGCCAACTTCGTCAAATGGCTCAAGGCACTCAAGGAGGACAGTCCGGAGTTGGCGGAGATGTCCGCACAGCTGCACCGATCCTTCGCTGCGCTTTCGAGGGACGAACAACGACTTGCTGAGCTGTTCCTGCATGATGTGGAGCGTGGCGATGTGGAAGTCGAGGAAGGCATGACGCTGCGGGACTACATCACGCGCTATGCCAAACGAGAGAAAGATGAGCAGATCGACAAGCTCGTGGATCATCTCGGCGTTGACAGGTCGTTGCTTGAAGAACTTACCGTCAGATATATCAATGAGAAAAGTCTGAACGCATTCGGCCGATTCGACGCCCTGCGTGACACCATCGACGTGCCACGGGCGAAATCGTTCTTCGAGCGATGCATGAATGTGACGCTGCCGAATTTCAAAGTGAAAGTACAGGCGTCGAAACTGTTGAAACAGTTCGTGCTCGAAGGCGGGTTCGACATCGACGAGGAGGTCTCGCACTGGCGATTCGCCCTCTGACGGTTTTGTAACGCTGTACGGTGCCATTCCTGCTGGTGCTTGTGTATGTCTGGCCGCTCGACCGGAGAGCCGCCACGGGAATGTATCACAACGCTGATAGTCTGGCAGACAGTCGAAACCGCACGAATATGCCCATTCTCCAAGGAGTATCGCATGGCTGAAAACACCGAATACCTCGCCCTGTGGGGCGGCCGCTTCACTTCCGGACCGTCGCCCGAGCTGGCCCGTCTGTCGAAATCCACGCAGTTCGACTGGCGACTCGCCGATGACGACATCGCCGGTTCCCGCGCCCACGCGCGCGCCCTCGGCCGCGCAGGCCTGCTGACCGCCGATGAGCTCAGCCGCATGGAAGCCTCGCTTGACGAGCTGCAGCGCCGCGTCGACTCCGGTGCGTTTGCGCCCATCGAAGACGACGAGGACGAGGCCACCGCGCTGGAGCGCGGCCTGCTGGAGATCGCAGGCGACGAGCTCGGCGGCAAACTGCGCGCCGGCCGTTCCCGCAACGATCAGATCGCCTGCCTGATCCGCATGTGGCTGCGCCGCCACTCCCGCGTCATCGCAGGTCAGCTGCTTTCCCTCGCATCCGCGCTGATCGACCAGTCGGTCAAGGCCGGCGGCACCGTCATGCCTGGCCGCACCCACATGCAGCACGCCCAGCCCGTGCTGCTCGCGCATCAGCTCATGGCACACGTGTGGCCGCTGCTGCGTGACGTGCAGCGACTCGTGGATTGGGACAAGCGCATCGACGCCAGCCCGTACGGCTCCGGGGCGCTCGCCGGCAACACGCTCGGACTGGAGCCGGTCGCGGTCGCCCGAGAACTCGGTTTCGGCAAGGTCACCGAGAACTCCATCGACGGCACCGCCTCGCGCGACCTGGTGGCCGAATTCGCGTTCGTCGCCGCCATGGCCGGCGTCGACATCTCGCGTCTGAGCGAGGAGATCATCATCTGGAACACCCAGGAATTCGCGTTCGTGCGTCTCGATGACGCCTACTCCACCGGCTCCTCGATCATGCCGCAGAAGAAGAACCCCGACATCGCCGAGCTCGCCCGCGGCAAGTCCGGCCGTCTCATCGGCGACCTGACAGGCCTGCTCGCCACGCTCAAGGGCCTGCCCACCGCGTACGCCCGCGACCTGCAGGAAGACAAGGAGGCGGTCTTCGACCAGGTTGATACGCTGGAGGTGCTGCTGCCCGCCTTCACCGGTATGATCGCCACCATGAGCTTCGACCACGACCGTCTTGCAGCCGAAGCGCCGACCGGATTCGCGCTCGCCACGGACATCGCCGAATGGCTCGTCAAGAATGGTGTGCCGTTCCGTCACGCGCATGAGCTTTCCGGTGCATGCGTCAAGCTCGCCGAAGGCCGCGGCCAGGAGCTGTGGGATCTCACGGATGACGATTTCATCGGGATCTTCCGTGACTTCCTGCCCGCCGACAAGGCCCCGCAGGTGCGCGAGGTGCTGTCCACCGAAGGCTCCGTGTCCGCCCGCAACGGCAAGGGCGGCACGTCGCCGGCCCGTGTACGTGAACAGATCGCCTGCGCCAAGGCCACCGTCGACGCGCTGCGCGTGTTCGCCAACTCCGTGAGCGATGGTCCGGCCTACAAGTCCCCGAAGTCCCTGCGTTCCGTCACCGACTGACCGCCTCCACGTCCCCGCCAGCGCGCGCGGGCTCATCCTGAAGGATGAACCCGCGTGACAGGAGTCTGACCTAGAATCATGACTGGAAGAGACACAGACATACGGAAGACGGATTCGGGCGAAGGGAAACAGTGTGCTGACGCGCAATCAGATTCGGTCGTTGGTCAACGAGCATGGGCACGACATCATCGTCCATGATCATATGCAGCATATCGAGCGCGGATGCTACCAGCATGGAGCGGTGACGACATTCGCGCATTCTATCCGCGTGGCGTGCCTCGCCGTGTGGATGGCCGACCGCCTGCATCTGTGGGACAAGGTCGATCTGCATTCGCTGGTCCGCGCGGCTCTGCTGCACGATTACTTCCTGTATGACTGGCATGACTGGGATGACGGCGCCCATAGGCTGCACGGGTTCACGCACGGGCAGGCTGCATTGCGCAACGCGGTGCGTGACTTCCGCCTCAACGCGATCGAACGTGACAGCATCGCATGCCACATGTTCCCCATGACGCTCAAGCCGCCGAGCTACATCGAAGGCTATCTGGTCACCATGGCCGACAAGATCAGTGCCACGCGGGAGACCTTCTCCCTGGAGCGGTTCTCCAAGCCGCAACTGGAGTCCGGTAAACCCCTCGCCGCAATCGAAAGCGGAGCATCCGCAGCGTCCGCGCACGACGGGCGGCACAAGCCCTCACGGAGCCGGGAGGTGCTGGCCTGATGCTGTTCGTGGAAAAACTGTTCCTGTGGTTCCTGTTCTACAGCTTCTGCGGATGGGTGTACGAGTCCATTCTCGTGTCCATCCTGGAGCGCCGGCCAGTCAACCGCGGATTCCTCAACGGCCCGTTGTGCCCGATTTACGGTGCGGGCGCGGTCGGCGCCGTCGTGGTGCTGGGACAGGTGCACAATCTCCTGGTGGTGTTCCTGCTTTCGATGGTCGGTGCCAGCATACTGGAATACGTCACATCCTGGGTCATGGAGGCGCTGTTTCATGCCCGCTGGTGGGACTACTCCGACTACAAATTCAATCTTAACGGGCGCATCTGCCTGCTGGGGGCGTTCGTGTTCGGCGTGGGCGGCGTGCTCATCACGTCGGTGATCCAGCCGCAGGTTGCAGGTGTCACCGACCGGCTGGCGCCGCCCCCCACCCCCCGGCCGGGGGGGGGGAGTTTCGGGA
>OCAF01000038.1_pt1 | contig 87620 bp, 90 predicted proteins | sample 1477101 | NCBI WGS metagenome assembly OCAF01 (sample SAMEA2580286, study PRJEB22360) | human gut metagenome | biome: human gut; feature: human-associated habitat; material: faeces | place: Denmark | collected 2008/2010
GGATGACCGGTTCCGCGGCCGGTGAGAAAAGCCGTGGCGCGAGCCAATCGGCGGGTCTACCGCGCCCTGGTCGAACCACTCACGGACTCGCATCGGGCCAAGCTGGACGAGCTGTTGAAGCTCAAGGCCGGCAGCAGCATCACCTGGTTGACCTGGCTGCGCCAGGCACCGCTGAAACCCAACTCTCGGCACATGCTGGAACACATCGAGCGGCTGAAGACATTTCAGTTGGTGGACTTGCCCGAAGGCCTGGGCCGGCACATCCACCAGAACCGCCTGCTCAAGCTGGCCCGCGAGGGTGGGCAGATGACGCCCAAAGACCTCGGTAAGTTCGAGCCGCAGCGCCGCTACGCGACCTTGGCCGCCGTGGTGCTGGAGAGCACCGCGACCGTGATCGATGAGCTGGTCGATCTGCATGACCGCATCCTGGTCAAGCTGTTCAGCGGCGCGAAGCACAAGCATCAGCAGCAGTTCCAGAAGCAGGGCAAGGCGATCAACGACAAGGTGCGCCTGTACTCCAGGATCGGCCAGGCGCTGCTGGAAGCGAAGGAAAGCGGCAGCGACCCCTATGCCGCCATCGAGGCGGTGATTCCCTGGGACGAGTTCACCGAGAGCGTCAGCGAGGCCGAGCTGCTGGCCCGGCCGGAAGGCTTCGACCACCTGCACCTGGTCGGCGAGAACTTCGCCACCCTGCGCCGTTACACGCCGGCCTTGCTGGAGGTGCTGGAACTGCGCGCCGCGCCGGCCGCGCAAGGCGTGCTGGCAGCCGTGCAGACCCTGCGTGAGATGAACGCCGACAACCTGCGCAAGGTGCCGGCCGATGCACCCACGGCCTTCATCAAGCCGCGCTGGAAGCCGCTGGTGATCACCCCGGAAGGCCTCGACCGGAAATTCTACGAAATCTGCGCCCTGTCCGAGCTGAAGAACGCCCTGCGCTCCGGCGACATCTGGGTCAAGGGCTCGCGGCAGTTCCGCGACTTCGACGACTACCTGCTGCCGGCCGAGAAGTTCGCCGCACTCAAGCGCGAGCAGGCCCTGCCCCTGGCGATCAACCCGAACAGCGACCAGTACCTGGAAGAGCGTTTGCAGCTGCTGGACGAGCAGTTGGCCACCGTCACCCGCCTGGCCAAGGACAACGAGCTGCCCGATGCCATCCTCACCGAGTCAGGGCTGAAAATCACCCCGCTGGATGCGGCGGTGCCGGATCGGGCGCAGGCGCTGATCGACCAAACCAGCCAGTTACTGCCGCGCATCAAGATCACCGAACTGCTGATGGACGTGGACGACTGGACGGGCTTCAGCCGCCACTTCACCCACTTGAAGGACGGGGCCGAGGCCAAAGACAGGACGTTGCTGCTGTCCGCAATCCTCGGTGATGCGATCAACCTCGGGCTGACCAAGATGGCCGAGTCGAGCCCCGGCCTGACCTACGCCAAGCTGTCCTGGCTGCAAGCCTGGCACATCCGCGACGAAACCTATTCGGCGGCCTTGGCCGAGCTGGTCAACCACCAGTATCGCCACGCCTTTGCCGCCCACTGGGGCGACGGCACGACCTCATCCTCCGATGGCCAGCGCTTCCGCGCGGGTGGCCGGGGCGAGAGCACCGGGCACGTCAACCCGAAGTACGGTAGCGAGCCGGGACGGCTGTTCTATACCCATATCTCCGACCAGTACGCGCCGTTCAGCACCCGCGTGGTGAATGTCGGCGTCCGCGATTCCACCTATGTGCTCGACGGCCTGCTGTACCACGAGTCCGACCTGCGGATCGAGGAGCACTACACCGACACGGCCGGCTTCACCGATCACGTCTTTGCCCTGATGCACCTGCTAGGCTTCCGCTTCGCGCCGCGCATCCGCGACCTCGGCGAAACCAAGCTGTACGTGCCGCAGGGCGTGCAAGCCTACCCGACGTTGCGCCCGCTGATCGGCGGCACCCTGAACATCAAGCACGTGCGTGCCCACTGGGACGACATCCTGCGCCTGGCCAGCTCGATCAAGCAGGGCACCGTCACCGCCTCGCTGATGCTGCGCAAGCTCGGCAGCTACCCGCGCCAGAACGGACTGGCCGTGGCCCTGCGCGAGCTGGGCCGGATCGAGCGCACGCTGTTCATCCTGGACTGGCTGCAAAGTGTTGAACTGCGCCGCCGCGTGCATGCCGGCCTGAACAAAGGTGAGGCGCGCAACTCGCTGGCCAGGGCGGTGTTCTTCAACCGCCTTGGGGAAATCAGGGATCGGAGCTTCGAGCAGCAGCGCTACCGGGCCAGCGGCCTCAACCTGGTGACGGCGGCTATCGTGCTGTGGAACACGGTGTACCTGGAACGCGCCACCCAGGGGTTGGTCGAGGCCGGCAAGCCGGTGGACGGCGAGCTGCTGCAATTCCTGTCGCCGCTGGGCTGGGAGCACATCAACCTAACCGGCGATTACGTCTGGCGGCAGAGCCGCAGACTGGAAGACGGGAAGTTTCGGCCCTTACGGATGCCCGGAAAACCTTAGCGTACGATTTTTTCCGAATTCTGCGGGCTCCCCTTCACCCCCATTTTGTTCTGGTTTATGAGGTCGACAGCCAGTGGGGAAAAGTGTATGTCCTGCGCGTGTTGCATACCGCACAGAAGTGGCCATAAAATTCCAGTCAGGAATAATACTTTTCATTTTTAGTTTACTGCTCCCCCAGTAAGAGCGATATATTCCGAACAGTCTTGTCTGGGAGGTATGGTGCAGTCAGCGAAGAACCGCCGAGAATCCTCGCCCAATGCGGGCGGGGAGCAGTCACCGGAGTCTTCGCCACCCGCCCTCTGTGCACTGACCGGGTGATCCTGTCAGTGAGCGTGGTTCTGCCACTTCATCCGAATTCTTTCTTCCAGTTTGCTATGCAATCCGCCTCCGATCCACTGGCTGACCAGAGCTGCTGTTGCAAATGAACAGAAAGTCAAGGCGAATCCATGTTTAAACGTCTCCGGTAGTTCCTGGCCGGCGTGCTGAGTGATGATGGAAAACCCTATATATATAATAAAGGTACAAAAAATTCCTGTGTGGGCGAGCCAGGCAAACCATTTGGCCACCCTGTATAACCCGTATTTCAATGGCATCTCCCGTTTAATATCATGAATAATCATTGTATCTATCTTGTGGGTCAGAGATTGAAATTTTGTAAATATCATAAGTCCTTAGTCCATCTAAAGTGAGATTTACCGTATCTGAATATATCAAAATGCTAAGGCAGAATCCCCGGAAATTTGTGTATTACTTCTGTAGCAGACACGGCAAAATCGTTGCATTACAGGTGCATCTGCTGGGGCGTCTGTTTATCGATGCATCAGATTTAATGTCTGACAGTTACTTTTCTGTATCACCCACACTCTCTGCTTTTTCATTGCTACTGTCATATTTATGTCTGTTGCGCGGTTTTATCTGTGTATATAAAATACATCTGTATTCATTGTTTTCTAAAAATTTGCGTATGTTGATAAAAAATCCGATTTCTTATTTCCATATTGGCACGTTTTTATTTTCAGGAAAAAAACGTCATCTTCTGGAATACTGGAAAGCAGAAGTTATCATGCGGGATAAGTTTGTTTTTCACCGGCTTATCAGGAACGGTATGCAGAGGCAGAGAGGTTTTCTTCTGTGGTGGCGCCTGGCTAATGAAATGTATATATTGGGGAATAAAAAACAACGAAAATGTGCGATCAAGATAAAAAATGCGCTTATGGCAAAGTATGGATGTGATATTGGTCTGGGGGCGCAGATTGGTAAAGGCCTCGTGCTGCCCCACCATTCAGGCGTCGTCATTCACGGAAATGTAAAAATCGGTGAGAATGTGATTATACGGCAGAATACGACCATTGGCGAAAAGGAATCTGACAGCAGAGAGAATTATATCGTTATTGGTGATAATGTCGATATCGGTGCCCATACGTGTATTATCGGGCTTAACGTAAAAATAGGCAGTAATGTAAAAATTGGAGCCATGTCTTTTATTATGGAGGAGGTTCCGGATAACTGTACTTACGTTACCAGGAAAGAATCACGGGTAATTATGCGTTAATCATGATGATATTATTCACAGTTTTATTGTATTGTTGATTGAGAAATTTATACGTGCGGGGGGTATGGCCTGAGTGCAGGAAGGAAGCCCCCGTGATTGTGGTGATTTTTTTGTTACTTTATTTCAGTATGCGGCAGATATCCATTGCATCCTTGCGGTCGCTTTTTTCCTTTCAAAAGGTAGTTACGTCGCTTCTGCCTTACATCTGATGAGCCTTTGGTGGCATCCATGAGTCTGTAAGCAGACTCTGATACACAATGTCATGATGTTATCTGAAATGTTTATTGCTCAGTCTGCCGTTCCTTCATCCTGAGCCACCGTTGTTCTATTATCGCCAGTCTTTGAACAGCACTCTGTGCTTCAGTTTCTGAGACCTGCCCATCGGGATGACCATCCAGCCCATAACGAGGGACGCCGGCGACAGAGGTCCGCTGCAGATATACGCGGCGGGAGGTGATGCAGGACACTGCACAGAACCATTCGTCCATGGACAGTTCTGTATCCGGGCTTTCTGCCAGAAATGCCGAAATATCATTGTTTATGCCAATTTTCAGGGGAATAAATCCACCACCTTCAGCACGAAGATGAGGAAACAGGGCCTTTATTTTTTCCACGCACTCGTGAGTATACTCACGGGTCCAGTGGGAGGGACGTGGAAAACGGTGTCTTTTCTTTTTCTTCTTCCTGGCTGGCGCTTCGGGGATATGTGTTTCGACGGCAGATGAATTTATTCCGGCGGGGGCTGATTCTGCCGTCTGTTCAGTAAATACAGGTGCGATAATATCTGTTTTTTCGGATAAGGACGGTAGCGAAAAAGTACGACGTTTTTTCACCACAATGACGGGAGTTTTCCTTTCTTCCTGATTTTTTTCCATAAATACCTCGGCTGGCTGGTTTTACTCTTTAATAATATCACAATTCATAAATTAGTAAATTTTCCATCAGGTGATTTTTCATGGCTAATAAGTCCGTTCTCTGAATATTTATACTCGAGGTAGTAACAGTTATGGCGTGACAGTCGAATTGATATTCTACTGAACCCTGACAGAAACATGGTTGATATATTCTCTCACTTTTATGTTGTCATGATATAAATAAAAACAATTCATTTGAAAGGATATCAGAAGAAGAAATCGGGGCGCACAGTTCATCTCTGCCTTTGTTTCATGGGGTGTTCTTTGTATATTTTACTTACTGGGGTCCGCTTGGAATTCGGAAAATAAACCACGTTAAGACTATTTTTTAGTCAAAGGACTTTCAGGAATCGCCAGAATGGCGGGACAACAGCGGTTTTGGTGTCCGAAATCGTACAATTCTGTACATCTACGCAAGGGAATGTACGGAAGTAAGCCAAACGGTTATCGGACGGCCGGAACATTTCGTACAGCCTTTACGTTCAGTGAGTTAGCTGGCCTGGATGTAACCACTCGTTCAACTCAATTCTCTTAGCGTGGGAAAATTTCCGAATTCCAAGCGGACCCCTATTAATATTTGTTTTGTTTTAGGTTCTATTCAACATAGGTCATCCTAAAATACATTGAAGATAACAAGATAACAAGATAACAAGATAACAAGATAACAAGATAACAAGATAACAAGATAACAAGATAACAAGATAACAAGGTGTTATCTTTGTTTTACTTCTGCTATCAATCGTGATACCTCTGTTTTTGATAGTGTTTTAAGTGCTTCTACCGCCGCCCTGACAACATCAGAACGATTCACTCTGCCTTTACCTGAAACCATCTCAGCCGTTATAAGGGCATCAATGTCTTTTAGGTTTTCTTCAAAAAAAGAAATACTCACTGGTTTTGCTTTGCTTACAACCGATGATTTATCTGATGACTTTTTGGTATTATCAAGGCCAGCCGTGCCACCGTTAATAAATGCTGCCTCGTCACGAGGTGAAGTGTTTGCTCTATTTCTCACAGAATAACCTCTTTCACTAACGCTTCGATTTCTTGCTGGGCTTTATCATTTTGCGTTTCAAAAATTGTCATTGATTCGGCCCAAGCATCTCGATGTGCTTTACGATCACATACCCGGGAGTTTGCCAGATGCATTTCAGGGTAATCCTTAAGTACTTCAGCTGCCTCATTGGCTTCATTAACAAACATATTTGTGGGCGTCATGTTTAAAACGAGATATCCCCGAACATCCTCATTAAAATCTTTTGCTGCTGTAAAAACGGAGCATGTATGAGGCACAACATCCAGGTCCATCTGAGATGGGCGCAAAGGAGAAATGAATACATCTGCGGCCATCAATCCACTACGCATTTCTGCGCTATCACGGCCAGCACAGTCTGCAATAACAAAATCATAGGATTTTTCGTGTTCCTTTAACATGGCTTTGATGTTACCTGTCGCGCCTGTAACCGGAATATGAGGGAGATCTTCAGGGCGATTGTTGTACCAGGTTAATACTGATTTCTGGTCATCTGCGTCTACAATAATCACTCTATTGCCTAGTGACATCAGATACGCAGCTATAGATACCGCCAGTGTACTTTTACCTACCCCACCCTTTTGACTACCTAATACTATTATCATTATAGCCCCATATTAAGTTGTTAAGTTAACAACTTAATATTGCCATCTGAACGCGAATCATGCAATTATTTTTGTTATATTAACAACTTAATAAGTTGTTAAGTATTTGATTTATAGATTAATTAAGATAACAAGATAACAAGATAACAAGATAACAATATTATGGGTGGATTACATATTCATAACTGGGCTACTGGCAAATCTGTCCATCTGGTGGTATACGCAGGAGAAAGCATTTCCCGTTTCATTTGCCACTCAGGGGCGGTTCCTCGCCCCGCAAACCACACTTTCCCTTTTCCCGACTGGTTCAGTTCATCGAGTGTTTTCATTAACTTTTCACTGTTTTTACGGGGCTGGATTTCATCAAATAATCCCGGCTGTGCTATACCCGATGGTGTGAAATCAGCCAGCATGACTCCTGCCTTCATATAGCGGTACCCTTCACGCCAGACATGGTTTAAGGCCCTGCATGCGGCGGCAATAATGTCCCGGCTGTCCTGTGTGGGCAATGAAAGCTTTTCCACAGCGGCATTGCTGTAACAGGGTTCTTTTACTGCAAAGGGGGATGTCCGTACAAATGTCGTCACCTGCCGGCAATACTGACGTTCCCCACGTAGTTTCTCTGCGGCCCGCTCTGCATACTGAACAACAGCCTGGTGCATGGCATCTTTGTCTGTGATTCGTTCACCAAAACTGCGACTACAGACAATCTGCTGTTTTGCCGGCGGTGCTTCTTCCAGAGATATGCAGGACTCGCCGTTGAGTTCGCGTACCGTACGCTCAAGAATGACGCTGAAGTTTTTCCGGATGAATGCCGTGTTAGCCTGCGCCAGCTGCAGTGCTGTGTTAATACCCAGCGCATTCAGCTTTTCCGTCAGTCTGCGTCCTACTCCCCAGACCTCACCAACTGGCTGCAACCCCAGTAGCTTCAAGATCCGATTACGGTTTTCTGCCGTCAGCGCGACCACACCGGAAAACTGTGGCCATTGCTTTGTTGCCCACTGGGCACTTTTAGCCAGCGTTTTTGTAGGCGCAATGCCCACCCCCATGGTGAGTCCTGTCCAGCTCTTTACCTGTTCCCTGAGCTGATGACCAAAAATCTCCGGAGAGATGCAATGATTTATCCCCCGCAAATCAATGAACATTTCATCAATTGAGTAGGGCTCAACTGCGGGAGAAAGCGACTCCAGAACAGCCATAACCCGTTGGCTCATGCTGTGGTACAGCGCATAATTGCTGGAAAATACATGTATTTTCTTCTCCAGGCGCATTTGTCTCACCTGAAACCAGGGCTGCCCCATTCTGATGCCAAGGGCTTTTGCCTCCGGGCTGCGCGCGATCACACAGCCATCGTTATTGCTGAGTACGATGACCGGTTCGTTGCGAAGGTCCGGGCGGAAAACTTTTTCACATGAGGCGTAGAAACTGTTGATATCAGCCAGTGCAAACATCAGCGTAACTCCCGCGTCCTGTGTATCACGTGAGTGACAACACCAAAAATACAGATGTTTTCCGGATACAGTGTGCGGAACTCCGGGCTGTCTGAAACCGGCTCCAGTGCCGGGCGTGGGCGCAACAGCAGTCGTTTGACGGTGAACTCACCGTCGATCTCAGCGATAACGATGTCCCCGTGTTGTGGTTTTTCGGCCCTGTCCACTACCAGCAGATCACCATTCTGCACGCCAGCCTGGTTCATCGATTCACCGCTGGCGCGCAGAAAGAAGGTGGCTGCAGGTCTGCTGATGCAATAGCTGTTCAGATCCAGTTCCTGCTCAGCATAATCAGTGGCAGGCGAAGGAAAACCGGCCTGGCAACGATCGGCAAACAACGGTCGCACGTAACTGTCATCGCCTGAAGGGGCAGCCGGACGGTGATAAACGGTACTCATGCTGCAGGCAGCCAGCTGTCGTCCTGCCAGATTTCTTCCAGCAGAGACAGGATACGTTCTTTATCCTTGTCGTTGCGGGCTCCTGTGACAGATACAGACGGGGCGCTGCCCTGGTCTATACGCAGCCAGATTTCCGGGTAGTGTGGTTTCAGACGTTGTTCGATTTCATTCTGTAGCGCCTGAAGTGTGCCTGATTTGAGGTTTTTTGTGCTCTGGCGGTCGAAAAGAATTTCAATGCGGATCATGTTCTCATCTCCCTTTTCTTTATGCTGTATGTTTATACAGTATTCTAATAACTGAATCCGCACACAGTCAAATGTCATTGTTGTGACTAAAAAACGCTCAATTCTCTGAGTGTGTGGCTGTATGCCTGCTGTGGGCTGCTGTGTCCAGCTTATCCACAGCATTTTGTGCACGGTTCTGTGGACAAAATACCTGGTTACCCAGGCCGTGCCGGCACGTTAACCGGGCTGCATCCGATGCAAGTGTGTCGCTGTCGCCGGCCTCCTCACCCGGTCACGTTTCGTCGTTCCTCCTCCACGCGCTGCGGCTTCGGGGCCGCACCTGCATTCGTATGCGGTCGCCCGGTAACAGGTGCGGCACGGCCTGATGGAGGCCGCATGTGAGAGGAGAATTCCCATGCCAAACTGGTGCTCGAATCGTATGTATTTTTCTGGTGAACCGGCACAGATCGCTGAGATTAAACGACTGGCCAGCGGTGCAGTTACACCGCTTTATCGCCGCGCCACAAATGAAGGTATTCAGCTGTTTCTGGCCGGAAGTGCCGGACTTCTGCAGATCGCTGAAAATATCCGCTCTGAGCAGTGCCCCGGAGTGACGGCTGCCGGACGTGGTGCTGTATCACCGGAAAATATCGCGTTCACCCGCTGGCTGACACACCTGCAGAACGGTGTACTGCTGGATGAGCAAAACTGCCTGATGCTGCATGAACTCTGGCTGCAGAGCGGTACTGGACAGCGTCGCTGGGAAGAGTTACCGGATGATGTCAGGGAAACTATCACTGTGCATTTCACCGCAAAAAGAGGTGACTGGTGTGACATCTGGGGTAACGAGGATGTATCGGTGTGGTGGAACCGTCTGTGTGACAACGTACTGCCGGAAAAAACCATGCCGTTTGACCTGCTGACGGTTTTGCCGACCCGCCTGGATATTGAAGTGAATGGCTTTAACGGCGGTGTTCTGAACGGTGTTCCTTCTGCATATCACTGGTATACAGAACGGTATGGCGTGAAGTGGCCTTGTGGGTATGACCTGAATATCAGCAGTCAGGGGGAAAACTTCATTCAGGTAGATTTCGACACGCCGTGGTGTCAGCCGGAAAGCGACGTTGTTGCAGAATTAAGCCGCCGTTTCGGCTGCACGCTGGAGCACTGGTACGCCGAACAGGGCTGCAATTTCTGTGGCTGGCAGTTGTATGAGCGCGGAGAGCTCGTTGATGTGCTGTGGGGGGAACTGGAATGGTCTTCCCCGACAGATGATGATGAGCTGCCGGAAGTCACCGGACCTGCGTGGATAATCGACAATGTGGCGCATTATGGCGGATGAAGTATGACGGAGACGGGCGGGCAACCGCCCGTTTCTTTTCCGGTAAAGGATGTCGCCGTGCTCCTCTTTTTACTGCGCCGGCTGACGCGGCGCGGCATAAACGCTGCCTGTGGTCAGTGTCCCGCGTCCGGTGGGCACGGGACGGGCGCTTTTACCGCTCCCGGCTGGCGTCGGTGACAGTGTACGCCAGCCTGTCGCCCTTTTCTGATGAACGCCCTTCAAGCCGCTTTCGCGGCATAACCTTGCCGTCAAACAGACGACGGCTGCGGTATTCCACGGTCGGCCTGACCCGTTACCGGACGCGGTGAACAGCCCACAGGCAGCGGGGAACGGGCACCACAGGGGGGCCCTCCCGGTGTCCTCTGTAAGAGAAGGAGCGTTGTTATGTCCCGTTTTGTCCTCGGTAACTGCATCGATGTTATGGCCCGTATTCCTGATAACGCCATTGATTTCATACTGACTGACCCGCCGTATCTCGTCGGTTTCCGTGACCGTTCCGGGCGCACCATCGCCGGCGATAAAACCGATGAATGGCTGCAACCGGCCTGTAATGAAATGTACCGCGTGCTGAAAAAAGATGCGCTGATGGTCAGCTTCTACGGCTGGAACCGCGTCGATCGCTTTATGGCCGCCTGGAAAAATGCGGGATTCAGCGTGGTTGGCCACCTGGTGTTTACCAAAACCTACACATCGAAGGCCGCATATGTGGGCTATCGCCACGAATGCGCCTACATCCTGGCAAAAGGCCGTCCGGCGCTGCCTCAGAAGCCATTGCCCGACGTGCTGGGCTGGAAATATTCAGGCAATCGCCATCACCCGACGGAAAAGCCCGTTACCAGCCTGCAACCGCTCATTGAGAGCTTCACACACCCGAACGCGATTGTGCTGGACCCGTTTGCAGGCAGCGGCTCAACCTGCGTGGCCGCCCTCCAGTCCGGACGCCGGTATATCGGTATCGAGCTGCTTGAACAGTATCACCGTGCCGGACAGCAACGACTGGCCGCCGTGCAACGGGCCATGCAGCAGGGGGCCGCGAATGATAACTGGTTTGAACCGGAGGCTGCGTAAATGAACTATGCCGGACACGAAAAACTTCGCGCCGACGTGGCGGAGGTGGCCAACACCATGTGTGACCTTCGGGCCAGGCTGAACGATATGGAGCATCGCTGTCGCTTTGATTCCGATGTGCTTGTTGAACGCCTGACACGCCAGACGCTGTATCGCGCCAATCGCCTGTTTATGGAGGCGTATACCGAAATTCTGGAACTGGATTCCTGCTTCAAAGATTGAGAAGGAGACGAGAATGTACGGAACATGCGAAACGCTCTGCCGGGAGCTGGCAGCGCAGTATCCGGGAGACGCGCCGCTGATGCTGGTTGTCTGGTCCCCGGAAGAGATCCAGGCCCTCGCTGACGGAATGGATATTTCCCTGTCCGATCATGAAATCAGGACCGTCCTGGCGCGCCTGGAGGACATCCCGGAAGACCAGCGAATTGAGTCCGGTATTTCTTCCGCCGCGGCGATGGAGATTATCAGCAACGTGAGCGAAAACCGCCAGGTGACCGTTCCGGCTGAACTGCTGGCGTCCCTGATTCAGACCGCTGAACAGGCATTGTGGAAACGTGAATGGGCCGCCCGGGATCATGGCCTCGCCGTCCCGGAATGCGTCACCCGCCGTCAGGCGGTGGTTAATCAGGCCCGCACCCTGCTGAAAAACAACACACGCGAAAACGACTGATGTTATCGCCGCCTGCGGGCGGCGATTCAGGGAGACCATGAATCATGAACGAAACGCTGAATGCACTGATTTGTCGCCACGCCCGTAACCTGCTGCTGGCGCAGGGCTGGCCGGAAGAGACGGATGTTGTACTGTCCGGCAGTCAGTGGCAGTCGCTGCCGGTACTTCCGGCAGACGGAACGCAGGTGTCTTTCCCGTATGCCGGTGAATGGCTGACGGAGGAAGAAATCAGGGCGGTTTTTGATGCGATGCGCGATGCAGTATGCAGTGTCAGTTGCCGGGTGGCAGAAGATGCGCGGCGTATCCGTGCGGCGTTGACTACCACCGGTCAGACGTTGCTGACCCGCCAGACGCGCCGCTTTCGTCTGGTTGTGAAGGAAAGCGATCACCCCTGCTGGCTCGATGAAGACGACGAAAACCTGCCCGTGGTGCTCGATGCCATCCTGAACCGGGGCGCTCGTTTTTCGTCGGTGGAAATGTATCTGGTCAGTGAGTGTGTGGAGCATATCCTGTCCAGTGGGCTGGCCTGCGATGTGCTGCGTATACCGGATGAACCGTCCCGTCGCTGGTTTGACCGGGATATTCTGCGGGAGGTGGTCCTGGAAGCCCGGACTGAAATCCGCAGCATGGCGGATGCACTGGCGAAAATCCGGAAATGATGACGCTGGCGGGGAAAAATCTCCGCCTTTTCCAGCCGGTCCCCGGAAAGAGCAAAAGGATGTCGCCGCAGGCTCCGCTTTACCCGGCCATGCGGGGCATGGCCTTGTGGGTTTTCAGTTATGTGGCCTCAGCGCCGTGTGCGGGCTGTGCCGTGCCTCCATCGTAGCCGGGCTTCTGCGGGCGGGTTGCAAGGTAAGATGAACCGCTGCGGTCACCCGGTCCCTCCTTCCCGTCTGCCGTGATTTTCCGGTCGTTCACCCGCTCAGATTTCGCGGTCTCCCCCTCCAACTCCCGCCAGCCGTGTGCGTCAGGCTGCGGCTTCCCTTGCGCCCTTGCAACCCTGCAGGCCCGGCAAAGATGGAGGCACGGCACCGCCCGGTGTCGCGGAATATGTGAACAACGGAGGAAATCCCATGCAGTATGCGAAACCTGTCACTCTGAATGTTGAAGAGTGCGACCGTCTGTTTTTTCTGCCTTACCTGTTTGGCCAGGATTTTCTGTATGTCGAAGCGTCTGTGTGCGCGCTGGCGAAAAAAATGATGCCGGAATATGAAGGCGGATTCTGGCACTTCATCCGCCTGCCGGACGGTGGCGGTTACATGATGCCGGATGGCGACCGTTTTCATCTGGTCAACGGTGAAAACTGGTTTGACCGTACCGTGAGTGCTGATGCCGCAGGCATCATTTTGACTTCCCTTGTGATTAACCGCCAGTTGTGGCTGTACCACGACAGCGGGGATGCAGGACTGACCCATCTTTACCGGATGCGCGATGCGCAGTTGTGGCGTCACATCGAATTTCACCCCGAATGCAACGCGATTTACGCAGCTCTGGACTGATTAACGGACGGGGCGGCAATGCCGCCCCTGTAAAGGAGACGAGAACATGTACTGTACTGTTAAAGAAATCATCCGCGATGTACTGGATACAGACGTGCCGGACAGTGAATGCGTTTTTGCCGTGGTGCTGACCCGTGGGGATGTGCGCTACATAGCTCAGGACTGGAACCTGTCAGACGATGAGCTGGAAACCGTCATGCAGCGGCTGGACGATGCCTTTGAGCATGGTGCGGATGTCAGCGTTGTTCACGACGTTGTTCGTGAACTGATGGAGGAAAAGCACGCCAGCCGTCAGGTGACAGTCCCGGCGGTGATGCTGGAAAAAGTGATGGCGCTGGCAGGCAGTGAAATGAAGCGCCTGTATGCCGTCGGGAGTGAGAACGGGGGCGACGGTGATGCATTCGTCAGGGAAGAACGCGAAGCAATGGACGTTGTGTTACAGGCGCTGGACGGGGAGCACATGTCATGAATATCAGCACAGAAACCCGCGAAATTCTGCGCAATTACAAAGCCGTGATTAATGCGCGGCGTCGTGAAATGGGGCAGAAACCGCTCACCACTGCGCAGATTGTTGATGAAATCTGCGATTTTGTGGCGAATCAGCAGGCGGTTTTCCTGGGCGGTCACTACATCCTTCAGGGCAGCAGAAACAGGTGATACAGGGGCAGGCGGTGGAGGCCGCCTGTCAGCCCGCGCGAAAACCCCTGGCAGGCTGACGCCTGCCGGAAACGCGGGGTGCAGCGCCTGCGGCGCTGCCGGCCCGGCTTTCCGGTCAGAAGGTAGTGTATGGCTGTATGCAGGGAACAGGAGTGATATTCCGTGACACTGTCACCGTTTCTGGCTGTCTTTTATTGCGCCCCCTTCGGCTCCCGGCTGCCTGGCGGCATCCGGTCGTCAGGCCCGACTCCGACGGGCAGCTGCTGGCGCACCCGCCAGTCTCCGCCGAACCCGCTGGCGCGGTTTCGGGCTGCCGCTACGGTCCGATGCGTGAAAACCCGGCTTGCAGCGACCGTTCCGGTCGCGCCGCCCCTGTCACGCCGTGACCTGCGCTCCCTGCACACCTGACGGTGTGTGAGGAAACTGCGCCTGATGGCGCAGCAGTCCTCCCTCCTGCCGCCACTCCTGCGGCCTGTTTCCCGCTGTGGACTTTCCGGGGGGCAGACGTAACCCCCTCCCGTTCCATCTGTCCAGGGTGAGATGCACCGGCCACAAAATTTTTAGCCATGAACCCGGCAAAAAATTTTGCGTCCGCCCCCGGACAGCTGCCCCGTGAGGCGGTAAACGGGCCCCCATCGGAAAGGTCCACTGCGGGGAGAAACCCCTGTGAAGTGGACGGCAGGAGGAGCTTTCGCTCCTCTGAAGGGGCACATGAACGTCCCGTCGCCGGTATCCGGTTTATCTCACATCTTTCAGTCAGGAGGTTCTTATGAGTGCACGTGGTATCAACAAGGTCATCCTCGTCGGGCGTCTGGGCAATGATCCGGAAGTCCGTTACATCCCCAACGGGGGCGCAGTGGCAAACCTGCAGGTGGCTACGTCAGAAAGCTGGCGCGACAAACAGACGGGGGAGATGCGGGAGCAGACGGAATGGCACCGCGTGGTGCTGTTCGGCAAGCTCGCGGAAGTGGCTGGTGAATATCTGCGCAAGGGCGCGCAGGTCTACATCGAGGGGAAACTCCGTACCCGTAGCTGGGAAGATAACGGTATCACCCGTTACGTCACTGAAATTCTTGTTAAGACCACGGGCACCATGCAGATGCTGGGGAGTGCACCACAGCAGAACGCTCAGGCGCAACCGAAGCCTCAGCAGAATGGGCAGCCACAGAGTGCTGACGCGACGAAAAAAGGTGGCGCGAAAACGAAAGGCCGTGGACGTAAGGCCGCGCAGCCCGAGCCTCAGCCGCAAACGCCGGAGGGGGAGGATTACGGGTTTTCAGACGACATCCCGTTCTGATCGGGCTGACTGTGACAACCGCCCCGCCCTGTGCGGGGCATCACCGGAGATATGAGGATGAGCGAATATTTCAGAATACTTCAGGGACTGCCGGACGGCTCCTTTACCCGCGAACAGGCGGAAGCCGTTGCCGCACAGTACCGGAACGTCTTTATCGAGGATGATCAGGGAACGCATTTTCGCCTGGTTGTCCGCAATAACAATGGCCTGGTCTGGCGTACCTGGAATTTTGAGGACGGTGCCGGGTACTGGATGAACCATGTCATCCGGAATTTCGGCATTCTTAAGTAAGAGAGGTGCCGGACGCGCAAACGTCCGGCAGGACATAAGCAATTATAAGGGGATGATTATGCCTGTAACGAAGTGTGAACCAGAAACCACCCGCAAAGCAAGCCGTAAATCTGTAAAAACGCAGGAAACTGTCCTGTCTGCCCTGCTGGCGCAGACGGAGGAAGTGAGCGTGCCGCTGGCCTCGCTGATTAAATCACCGCTGAATGTGCGCACGGTGCCGTATTCTGCGGAGTCCGTCAGCGAACTGGCGGAGTCCATTAAGGGCGTCGGACTGCTGCAGAATCTGGTCGTGCATACCCTGCCTGGTGACCGTTACGGTGTCGCCGCAGGTGGTCGCCGACTGGCTGCACTCAACATGCTGGCAGAGCGTGGCATCATTCCGGCTGACTGGCCTGTACGCGTGAAGGTTATTCCGCAGGAGCTGGCGACTGCCGCATCAATGACTGAAAACGGTCATCGTCGGGATATGCACCCTGCCGAACAGATTGCCGGATTCCGTGCGATGGCGCAGGAAGGCAAAACGCCTGCACAAATCGGTGATTTGCTGGGCTATTCGCCCCGCCACGTTCAGCGAATGCTGAAACTGGCAGACCTTGCGCCTGTCATCCTCGATGCGCTGGCAGAAGACCGCATCACCACAGAGCACTGTCAGGCGCTGGCGCTGGAGAACGACACCGCGCGTCAGGTGCAGGTGTTTGAAGCCGCCTGCCAGTCGGGATGGGGCGGTAAACCGGAAGTACAGACCATTCGTCGTCTGGTGACCGAAAGTGAAGTGGCGGTGGCAGGTAACAGTAAATTCCGCTTCGTGGGGGCTGATGCTTTCTCACCTGACGAACTGCGTACTGATTTGTTCAGCGATGACGGGGACGGTTATGTCGACCGCGTGGCGCTCGATGCTGCCCTGCTGGAAAAACTCCAGGCTGTCGCAGAGTTCCTTCGGGAAGCCGAGGGCTGGGGATGGTGCGCCGGACGCATGGAGCCTGTCGGTGAATGCCGTGAAGATGCCCGGGCATACCGCAACCTGCCGGAGCCGGAAGCGGTGCTGACGGAGGCAGAAGAAGAACGCCTGAACGAACTGATGGCACGTTACGACGCGCTGGAAAACCAGTGTGAGGAATCCGACCTGCTGGAAGCAGAAATGAAGCTGATTGACTGCATGGCGAAGGTCAGGGCGTGGACGCCGGAGATGCGTGCCGGAAGTGGCGTGGTGGTGTCCTGGCGTTATGGAAACGTATGTGTCCAGCGTGGTGTGCAGTTGCGCAGTGAAGATGACGCGACTGATGACGCTGACCGCACGGAACAGGTGCAGGAGAAAGCGTCAGTGGAGGAAATCAGTCTGCCGTTGCTGACGAAAATGTCTTCCGAACGCACGCTGGCAGTCCAGGCAGCACTGATGCAGCAACCGGACAAATCTCTGGCACTGCTGGCATGGACGCTCTGCCTGAATGTGTTTGACAGCGGAGCGTACAGTAAACCAGCACAAATCAGCCTGGAATGTAAACATTATTCGCTGACCAGCGATGCGCCGTCAGGGAAGGAAGGTGCCGCATTCCTGGCGCTGATGGCAGAAAAAGCCCGTCTTGCGGCCCTGTTACCGGAGGGATGGTCACGGGACATGACGACGTTCCTGTCACTCAGTCAGGAGGTGCTGTTATCCCTGCTCAGTTTCTGCACCGCATGCAGCCTTAACGGTGTCCAGACCCGCGAGTGTGGTCGCACGTCACGCAGTCCGCTTGACTCACTGGAGAGCGCCATCGGTTTTCACATGCGCGACTGGTGGCAGCCGACGAAAGCAAACTTCTTCGGACACCTGAAAAAGCCGCAGATTATCGCAGCCCTGAATGATGCCGGACTGTCCGGTGCCGCACGGGACGCAGAGAAGATGAAGAAAGGCGATGCCGCTGAACATGCAGAGTTCCATATGAAAGACAACCGCTGGGTGCCTGGCTGGATGTGTTCACCACGTCCACAGACGGATGCCACTGAACGCGCCGATAACCTGGCTGATGCCGCCTGATGAACAACCACACCGCCCCGCCGGAGACGGGGCGGCAGAGGGAGAAATACGATGATGAATACCGAACTGACACTGAATGCCCTGCAGTCCATGAATGCCCAGGAATATGAAGAAATCCGTGCTGCGGGAAGCGATATGCGCCGTAATCTCACTCACGAGGTGATGCGTGAAGTGGACGCACCGGCTAACTGGATGATGAACGGAGAGTATGGCAGCGAGTTCGGGGGCTTTTTCCCCGTCCAGGTTCGTTTCACGCCAGCCCACGAACGTTTCCACCTGGCATTATGTTCGCCGGGAGACGTCTCTCAGCTCTGGATGCTGGTTCTGGTGAATGGTGGTGGACAGCCTTTCGCCGTCGTTCAGGTGCAACATATCTTCACGCCTGTCGCGATCAGTCACACGCTGGCGCTTGCCGCGACACTGGATGCGCAGGGATACAGTGTTAACGACATCATCCATATCCTGATGGCAGAAGGAGGTCAGGCATGAGCGCACGTTCACGGGCACTGATCCCCCTCAGCGCAGAACAACAGGCCGCCATGCAGGCGGTGGCTGTCACAGAACAACGTCGTCGTCAGGGACGCACACTTTCAGCATGGCCTTATGCCACCGCTTTCTTTCGCTGCCTGAATGGCAGTCGCCGGATTTCGCTGACCGATCTCCGCTTTTTTGCCCCTGCGCTGACGAAGGAGGAATTTCATGGCAACCGTCTCCTGTGGCTGGCTGCCGTGGATAAACTGATTGAAAGTTTTGGGGAAGTCTGTGTTCTTCCCCTGCCATCCGATGCGGGGCACCGTCTGTTCCCGTCCGTGCCTTTTCGTGAAGGTGAGCGTCGTCGTCAGAAAACCACGCTGACAGAGCAGAAATACAGCCGCCAGCGGGAACGTGAGGCAGAACGACGGGAACTGGAATACCAGACATGTTTTGCTCAGGCGCAGATTGACCTTGCGTTTCATACTCCCGCCACGGTCGGAAGCTGGTTGTCCCGCTGGTCTGGTGTTGTTGAGGAGCATGATCTGGAAACGATTTTCTGGGGGTGGTGCGGGCGTTTTCCATCACTGTCATCATTTGACCGGTTTTTCTGGCAGGAGGAACCACTCTGGCGGTTGATTTTTGAAGCCGGTGAGGCCGGTCGTGGTGCACCGGTACAGGTACGTGCACTTGAGCAGTGGATGATCCCGAACAAGCTGGAGAACGTAATATGATGAAATCAGACGAAAAATACCAGGTTCCCGCGTGGATGCGACCTCTGTTGCCGTTGCTCTGCAACACCGGGGGGAACGATCCGGAAGAACTGCTGAATGATACAGAAACCACTGCCAGTGCGAATGTTGTCCGTTATGTACTGATAGTTGCTGTGCGGTCGCAGGTTGATCTGCTGCAGCTTCTGTACAGGAAAGGGCTGTTGCGCACAGAGATACCAGGTGGCTTTTCACCGGAAGAAGCGCAGGCACTCCTGGATAATCTGGTGCGCAGCCATATCAGCAAGGCGCTGTCGGGCGAGCGAATGGCAGCCCGTGACAGAAATGCCGATCTGGCCTGGATTGGACAGCAACTGGTCGATGCCGCCTGGTTTGTCCGTGCCACACTGGAAGCGCATGGGATGAGCGTCGGAAATGAGAGTCCCCCTGCTCCGCCGGAGACAATGCCGGACATACAGACACGGGAACTGGTGATGTTGATCAAGCGACTGGCATCATCGCTGAAAGCGGTGAAACCGGACAGTTGTGTGGTGCGTGAAGCGCAGGACTGGCTGCGCGACAGAAAACTTGTGGATATCACAGATATTCTCCGGTGAACCAGGCATGTATATTTTACGCAGGGACATGCCGATCATGATCGTTTCGTTCCAGGGGTGGTCTGGAGATCATGCGGTGTGCTCCCTGCTCTCGCCGGAATAAGGACGTCGCCGCCGGCTCCGCTTTTACCCGGCCATGCGGGGCATGGCCTTGTGGGTTTTCAGTTATGTGGCCTCAGCGCCGTGTGCGGGCTGTGCCGTGCCTCCATCGTAGCCGGGCTTCTGCGGGCGGGTTGCAAGGTAAGATGAACCGCTGCGGTCACCCGGTCCCTCCTTCCCGTCTGCCGTGATTTTCCGGTCGTTCACCCGCTCAGATTTCGCGGTCTCCCCCTCCAACTCCCGCCAGCCGTGTGCGTCAGGCTGCGGCTTCCCTTGCGCCCTTGCAACCCTGCAGGCCCGGCAAAGATGGAGGCACGGCACCGCCCGGTGTCGCAGAACATGTGACTATGGAGGATTCGGGAATGTCTGTTGTTGCACCTGCTGTATACGTTGGAACCTGGCACAAATACAACTGTGGAAGCATCGCTGGCCGCTGGTTTGACCTGACAACGTTTGATGATGAACGCGACTTTTTCGCCGCCTGCCGTGCCCTTCACCAGGATGAAACCGACCCGGAACTGATGTTTCAGGATTATGAGGGATTCCCGGGGAATATGGCCTCTGAATGCCATATCAACTGGGCCTGGGTTGAAGGCTTCCGCCAGGCGCGGGATGAAGGCTGCGAAGAGGCTTATCGTCTCTGGGTGGATGATACCGGTGAGACGGATTTTGACAGCTTCCGCGATGCCTGGTGGGGCGAGGCTGACAGTGAGGAGGCTTTTGCGGTTGAGTTCGTCAGTGATACCGGCCTGCTGGCTGACGTGCCGGAGACGGTGGCGCTCTATTTTGACTATGAGGCGTATGCGCGGGATTTATTCCTGGACTCCTTCACCTTTATTGACGGTCATGTGTTCCGTCGGTGATTTACTCCCCGCTCCGGCGGGGGTATGGCCTGCCAGGCCCCCGGAAAACCCTGGCAGGCTTACGCCTGCCTGAAATACAGGAGGGCCGCGCCTGCGGCGCTGCCCTTCCTGCCTGTCATAGTGTGAGGCATTTTTCTGTTTTGTCGTTTCTGTTGTTCTGACTCCCGGGGGCGGGGACCCCCTTCGGCTCCCGGCTGCCTGGCGGCATCCGGTCGTCAGGCCCGACTCCGACGGGCAGCTGCTGGCGCACCCGCCAGTCTCCGCCGAACCCGCTGGCGCGGTTTCGGGCTGCCGCTACGGTCCGATGTCTGAAAAACCAGGCTTGCAGCGACCGTTCCGGTCGCGCCGCCTCTGTCGCGCCGTGACCTGCGCTCCCTGCACACCTGACGGTGTGTAAGGAAACTGCGCCTGATGGCGCAGTTGTCTGCCCTTCCGCCGCCACCCCTGCGGCCTGTTTCCCGCTGTGGACTTTCCGGGGGCTGAAGCGGCCACAACACGTGTCAGCCGTCCAGGGGGGAGATGTACCAGCCACAAAACTTTTTGCCGCAAGCGTCAAAAACTTTTGCGTCTGCCCCCGGACAACTGCCCCGTGCCGTGGCAGTCGCTGCCCCATCGGAAAGGTCCACTGCGGGGAGAAACCCCGAAGAAGTGGACGGCAGAAGGGGCTTTCGCCCCTCCGGGGGAGCAACCGGTCGGCCCGGCGACCTGATTCAGCAGAAGGAGACGTTTTCATGACAGTCAGCAGCACGATTTCCGTTTTTTGCCGCGACGGGGTGTTCCGTACCGTTTACTGCCACCTGCACGGTGAGCCGACCTGGAACGGTCGCATCCTGCATACCCACTATGCCACCGGTCAGCAGGCCGAAGCCCTGGTTGAACACGGTGATATCCGTTGCCTCGGTCCCCGTTGCGACAAACCCGCCGGGCATACGCTTCAGAACCCGGTGGACGGTGTGACGGCTTATTACGGACGTGACAGTGGTTTCCGGATGGACAGTGAGGCGCGTGAGTACCGTTCTTTCAGGGAGGCTATTGCCACTGAAAGCACTGAAGAGGTGCGCTTCCATTATGTGTTCATCGACGGCTACTGGAAGGTGATGTACCGCACGCCGGAAGGCTGGAAGATGAAAGCGCTCGCGCTGGCACTGCGTCGCTGTCCGGAATGAAAAAAGCAGGGCGATAAACCCTGCCTTTCTCCGCTGGCGCTTCCCCGTACGGAAGTCCGGCATCTCATTCACTAACTATGGAGATTATGCCATGAGACCATCAATTATCTTCGCAACCGCCGAGTATGTAAAGCGTCTGCGTGAAGAGTGCCTGCGGGAGAACAAACCCCTGCACCGCCATACCCGCTTCAGACGCCAGGAACTGGCACCGGATGAGATTAACCCGGACGTCCTGGCGATGGGCGGTCATATCGCCAGACGCTGCAGTGAGCAGAAGCGGGTACGTATCCCCGCCATGAAAGTCAGCGAATGGGGCCACCTGCTCCGCGCGCTTGAAATTGAACGGGTCTGTCACTGATTAACCCCTGCCGTCTGCCTGTGCAGGTGGCAGGATGTGTTCAGGTACTTTACCAGGAGGAACCGTGAGCAAGATGAAAAACATCACGACGTCTGTGTTGCATGGTGTCTCCACAAAAAACAGAAAAGGGAAACAGATTCTCTTTCATTCAGGGCCCGGGAGGGCTGGAGATAACAATGAAGTCTTGTTTTGATACTGACAAAGCTTTTCATATGTCTTTTGATGAAGTCACTTTCAACGCTGACAGAATTCGCTCAAAACTGGAACTATTATCCGAAGAACTAATGCCCCGTTGTGGTCTTGTTTATGAGCTATATCAGCGACGTTTGAGTGCTGCTATTGATAATTTTGTGGCCACATTGCCGACAGAACAACATCTACTGGTCCTGGAACTGGCCCGTGAGGAGTTTGATTACCTTTCCGCAGAAGAGATTGCTGAAGAAATACGCCGTGACTCAGAACGCGGCTATTGTTGTCATGGCTTTGAACGCAATTGCTGTCCTCTCGGTTGTGGGGATTTGGGCGATGATTGCTGCGATGCTGCTGATTTGATGGAGGAACCGTGAGTAAGAAGAAAAACACCACAACGCCCACGCCGCATGATGCCGCGTTCCGGTCGTTCCTGGCGAATCCCGACGTCGCCAGAGATTTTCTGGAACTGCATCTTCCTGCGGAGTACCGGCAGTTGTGCGACCTGTCCACGCTGAAGCTGGAACCCGCCACCTTTGTAGAGCCGGACCTGCATCAGTACGCCAGCGATATCCTCTGGAGCGTGAAAACCACCGGGGGTGAAGACGGCTATGTTTATACGCTCATCGAGCACCAGAGCACCGAAAATCTGTACATGCCTTTTCGCATGTTACGTTACAGTGTGGCGGCGATGCAGAGACATCTGGAGCAGCACAAAACATTGCCACTGGTCATTCCGGTGCTGTTCTATCACGGTGAGCGCAGCCCGTACCCGTACAGCATGAACTGGCTGGACTGTTTTGAGAATCCGGCACTTGCGGCTAAAATATACACAAAGCCGTTTCCGCTGGTTGATATCACTGTCGTTGATGACAATGAAATCATGAACCATCGCCGGATGGCCGCACTGACGCTGCTGATGAAGCATATCCGCCATCGTGACATGATGGAGCTGCTGGACAAACTCCCGCAGGTCATGGTGGAAATTTCAGACGAGCAGGTGCGTGTTCTGATTCATTACATCGTTAACGCAGGGGACTCTGTATCACCGGAATTTATGCGGGCGCTGGCTGAGCGTCTGCCGCAGCATGAGGATAAACTGATGACTATCGCAGAACGTCTTGAGCAAAAAGGTCGCCAGGAAGGAGCGCTTGAAAAAGCCCTGGCTATTGCGTGCCAGCTTCAGAAAATGGGGATGACGCCGGAGCAGATTAAGCAGGCTACCGGACTTTCCGATGACGAACTGAAGAAAATCACTCACTGATGAGAACCACAAAGCCCGGCAAAATGCCGGGCTTTTTTGTCAGCAGGAGCAGAGCAAACAGCATGACGATTGCAGAACGTCTTATACAGAAAGGTTTCGACGAGGGTTTTAAACAAGGGGCTCTAGAAGTGGCGCGGGAAATAGCCTGCCGGCTTCGGGATATAGGCTGGCCGCCGGAACGGATTCAGGAGGTCACGGGACTTTCCGGTGAAGAACTGAAAAAGCTGTTTCCTGATGAGCAGTAGCCTGGCATTCAGCCAGGCTGTGAATCACGCTCACACATTCCCTGCCGTTTCCCCCAGTTCATTTTCCAGTCGCCTGATGATATCTGCCTTACGCATCCCCTGCATGTGAGGCAGCAGGTCACGGACTGAAAGTGCCTGGGTGGTCCTCCAGACGGTGACGTCCACCTGTTCCGCATTTTCCCAGGCGTGCCATGTTCTCTGCGTCACGCCAAATTCTCTGGCCGCTTTTTCGCGTGACCAGAGCATGCTTTTTCGCCAGATTCGCAGTTCCCAGCCGGTCATAAAATACCTTTGAAAAAGTGAAAAAACTTCACTTTATTTTATCACCATAATCACCAAATCAGCGCGAAAAATAAGTGTGAAAAAGTGAAGGAATTTCACTTTTTTTGGTTGAAAATGTCGTGCGGTTTTCTCTGTTTTCACCTGTGCGGGAGTGGTGTGCCAGTGACCACCACATGCCATTGTTGTGCCGTCGTTTTTCTTCAGTCGCGCCGGATGCGGCGCTCCCTGCACACCTTACGGTGTGTAAGGCCACTGCGCCTGATGGCGCAGCTGTCTCTGCCTGTCTGCCGCCGCACTGCGGCCTGTTCTCCGCAGACGGACTTTCCGGGGGTACATACACGACCACATCCCGTTTCAGTCGTCCAGGGGAGAGATGTACCAGCCACAAAACTTTTTGCCGCAGGCGTCAAAAACTTTTGCGTCTGCCCCCGGACAACTGCCCCGTGACGTGGTGAGCGTCCCCCGTCGGAAAGGTCCACTGCGGGGAAATCCCCGAAGACCCGGACGGCAGAAGGAGCTTCGCTCCTCCGGGAAATGACCTGGCTGACCCGGCAGTCGTGACGATGAGGAGACAATGTGATGAATCAGACTTTACCCACTGCTGACCTGAATACTGCCGGCACGACAGACATTATTCCGTCTGTGGCTATCGACCGCATCATCGCGCAGCGTAACGAAGGTATTGCACTGTTCATGCAGGCGATGGAATGCCTGGCGACAGCGCGCAGGATTCTACTCGATGCTTCCGGTGACATTTTTCTCTACGGGTTTGAAGACTGTGTGACTGACTCCGTTCGATGCATGGATAAACCGGAAGAAGCAAAAAAGAATATCACTCGTCTTGCCGACCGGAAAATCTGGGATCGCCTGATGACGGATACTGGCATGTACACCTTCATGAGTTCATGCCAGCGTGATGAGTGGAACAGCCAGCTGATGAGCGACACCTGTCCTGAAATCACCCTGGACAATGTACTGGCAACATTCCGCCATCTTAATGCCAGCAAGATGCAGACGTTTGAACAGGGGCTGATTGATGTCTACCGGAAATTGTCATGGGATTACAGAACCAATAATCCCTGCCGCCTGGGTAAGAAAATCATTATTGAAAATCTGCTGTACCGCTGGAGTAATGGGCGTGTGACGCTGGACTGCAGCGGACGGGAGGCACTGGATGACCTGGTACGTCCGTTTTATCTGCTGGAGGGGCGCAACGTTCCTGACTTCAGGAACAGCATCGGGGCGCAGTATGGTGAATTTATCGGGAACGGCGACAATGTCGGTAAGCTGTTAGAAGGGGAATATTTTACGGTGCGTGGCTACCAGAAAGGGACCGTACACATTGTCTTTAAGCGTTCTGACCTTGTTGAAAAACTGAATGATATTATTGCACGGCATTATCCAGGTGCATTGCCGCCACGAGTCTGATTAAACAGAAAAGCCCTGGTATTTATGCCGGGGCTTTTTTTTCTGTAATCATCATAATCTCAGAACACGATGTGACATCGTCACATCAATTGTTGTTCATATCGATGCCATCTTTCCTGCCTGAATCTGTCTTTTTAGGTGCTGTTTTAGAGGAAGAATGGCGGGATGGTTTTTTCGATTCTGCTTCCCGAATAATGTCACGAAGTGCCTTCTCTCCTACTTCATACCCTGCATTTTTGAGCGTGTCACGAACATCTGCCAGTGTATAACCCTTTGTCTTTACCAGGACAATAATGTCATCACGAATGGCATCAAGAAAATCACGCAATGTTTTCCGTTGAGCGGTGAGATCCGGCAATTCCGATAAGGCAGCTTTTGCCAGCTGGATGTCATCATCTGAGTAAAATTTTTTAGAAGCCATTGGCACTTTCTCTCCGTTTCATGTTGAAGTCTGATTTTATCATCAAAAACTGCCTCCTGGCAGGGCTGCGCCCTGCCTCTGCCGTCTGCATAAGACTATGATGCACAAAAATAACAGGCTATAATGGCCTGAAAAACGGGACAGGATGTGGGAATGTCGGACCGCGCACGCGCACTCAGACATTCCCCACCTGGTCAGGGCTTTGCCCCGACACCCCGGTAAGGAGCAGACCATGAGTGAGAAGAAAACCCGAACGGGCAGTGAGAACAGGAAGAGAATTGTAAAATTCACGGCGAGATTCACGGAGGATGAGGCTGAAATCGTAAGAGAAAAAGCGGAGTCAAGTGGACAGACGGTTTCAACATTTATACGAAGCTCTTCACTGGATAAGGTGGTTAACTGCCGTACTGACGACCGTATGATTGATGAGATTATGCGTCTTGGCCGCCTTCAGAAGCATCTGTTTGTGGAGGGAAAACGCACTGGTGATAAGGAGTATGCAGAGGTTCTTGTTGCCATTACTGAATATGTCAATGCTCTGCGAAGAGACTTAATGGGACGCTGAGATAACTGCTGATGAATGCCATTATTCCGCACAAAAGACGTGACGGCAGGTCTTCCTTTGAAGACCTGATTGCGTACACGTCTGTGCGGGATGATGTGCAGGAAAATGAGCTCACAGAAGACAGCGAAATCAAGAGTGATGTCCCTCACCGCAACCGTTTCAGACGGCTTGTTGATTATGCAACACGCCTGCGTAACGAAAAATTTGTCTCCCTGATTGATGTGATGAAAGACGGCAGTCAGTGGGTAAATTTCTATGGCGTAACCTGTTTCCATAACTGCAATTCACTGGAAACAGCTGCTGAAGAGATGCAGTACAAGGCGGACAAAGCTGTTTTTTCCCGTAATGATACAGACCCCGTTTTCCACTACATTCTTTCCTGGCCTGCGCATGAAAGCCCGCGTCCTGAGCAGCTTTTTGACTGTGTGCGTCACACACTGAAATCTCTTGAACTCTCAAAACATCAGTACGTGGCTGCCATTCATACGGACACGGATAATCTGCATGTGCATGTTGCCGTGAATCGTGTACATCCTGAAACTGGTTATATTAACTGGCTTTCCTGGAGCCAGGAAAAACTCAGCCGTGCATGTCGTGAACTTGAACTTAAGCACGGATTCGCGCCTGATAATGGCTGCTTTGTGCATGCACCCGGCAACCGTATTGTGCGCAAAACAGCGCTGGTACGTGAGCGCCGTAATGCCTGGCGACGCGGGAAAAAGCAGACGTTCAGGGAATATATTGCGCAGATGTCGATTGCCGGGCTGCGTGAAGAGCCCGCACAAGACTGGTTGTCTTTGCATAAACGGCTGGCCAGTGATGGTCTGTATATCACGATGCAGGAAGGGGAACTGGTGGTGAAGGATGGCTGGGACAGAGCGCGGGAAGGTGTTGCACTCAGTTCGTTCGGACCGTCATGGACAGCTGAAAAACTGGGGCGGAAACTGGGGGAATATCAGCCTGTACCGACAGATATTTTCAGTCAGGTGGGGACACCCGGTCGTTATGATCCGGAAGCCATAAACGTTGATATCCGGCCGGAAAAAGTGGCAGAAACGGAGAGTCTGAAACAGTACGCCTGCCGTTATTTTGCCGAACGCTTACCGGAAATGGCGAGAAATGGTGAGCTGGAAAGTTGCCTGGATGTGCACAGAACTCTGGCAAAGGCTGGATTATGGATGGGGATCCAGCACGGGCATCTGGTACTGCATGATGGATTTGATAAACAACAGACACCAGTACGTGCAGACAGTGTGTGGCCGTTAATGACGCTGGATTATATGCAGGATCTGGATGGTGGATGGCAGCCTGTACCGAAGGATATTTTTACTCAGGTTATACCCGGAGAACGATTCCGGGGACGTAATCTTGGTACTCAGGCTGTCAGTGATTACGAATGGTATCGTATGCGGATGGGGACAGGTCCACAGGGAGCAATAAAGCGCGAACTGTTTTCTGATAAGGAAAGTCTGTGGGGGTACACGACTGTTCAGTGTGAGTCGTTGATTGAAGATATGATCGCGGGCGGGAATTTCAGCTGGCAGGCGTGCCATGAGATGTTTGCGCGTAAAGGGCTTATGTTGCAGAAACAGCATCATGGTCTTGTGATTGTGGATGCGTTTAATCATGAGCTCACACCAGTGAAGGCCAGCAGTATCCACCCGGATTTGACGTTATCCAGGGCTGAGCTGCAGGCAGGGCCATTTGAGATTGCAGGTGCAGATATATTTGAACGGGTGAAGCCTGAATGTCGCTACAATCCGGAACTTGCTGCCAGCGATGAAGTGGAACCCGGCTTCCGGCGCGATCCTGTACTGCGTCGTGAACGCCGTGAAGCCCGTGCAGCTGCGCGGGAAGATTTGCGCGCGCGTTATCTTGCATGGAAGGAGCACTGGCGTAAACCCGACTTACGTTACGGAGAACGGTTACGGGAAATTCATGCTGCCTGCCGTCGGCGCAAGGCGTATATCCGTGTGCAGTTCCGGGATCCACAATTGCGTAAGCTGCATTACCATATTGCGGAAGTGCAGCGTATGCAGGCGCTGATCAGGCTGAAGGAGAGTGTGAAGGAAGAGCGGTTGTCACTGATTGCGGAGGGTAAGTGGTATCCTTTGTCCTACCGGCAGTGGGTGGAGCAACAGGCGGTACAGGGAGACAGAGCTGCATTATCACAGTTACGTGGCTGGGATTATCGTGATCGTCGCAAAGACAAGCGACGAACAACGAATGCCGACCGCTGCGTGATTCTCTGTGAACCGGGAGGAACTCCACTTTATGAAGACACTGGCGTTCTCGAAGCCCGTCTGCAGAAAGATGGCAGTGTGCGTTTTCGTGATCGGAGGAATGGCGAGTTAGTCTGTGTGGATTATGGGGACCGTGTGGTGTTCTACCATCATCAGGACAGAAATGAACTGGTGGATAAGCTGAATCTGATTGCTCCTGTATTGTTTGATCGTGAGCCAGGAATGGGTTTTGAACCGGAAGGCTCATATCAACAGTTTAATGATGTATTTGCGGAAATGGTGGCCTGGCATAATGCAGCTGGAATAACCGGAAATGGACACTTTGTAATCAGCCGCCCGGATGTGGATTTACATCGTCAGCGTAGTGAACAGTACTACCACGAATATATCAGGCAACAGAAAAGCATATCCGGGGGGCATGGCGCATCTTATGCTCCAGTTCAGGATAATGAGTGGACGCCACCATCACCTGGAATGTAGGGATGAGGAGTGGATATTAAAAATCTTAACTTGTATTAGTTAAGATTTTCTTTGCTCTGACAGAGCTATGGTACTGAGATCTATATGGATTGAGGAGCAATATATGGGGGTAAAGAAAATCGTTATGCTGGCTATTTTAGTCAGCTTTGTGGCGGGATGTGCGCCATTACATCCTTCAAATTGCCATAAAACTACAGCCCTGGGTAGTTGCAGTTCAGGACGTTGGGATGATCAGGATGAATGGGGGGAGCAGGCACGGGGAATCAGGGATGCAATTAATGCTAAACTTGATGATCCGCAAAAATGGAAAAGGAAAAAATGCAGGTTGCATATGGAATTCTCCCGGGATGGCACGGCGTTAAAAATATCAACCAGTAATGGCGATAAAACCTATTGCGAAGCGATAAAGTCAGCAGCCCATAAAGCTAAATTCCCGGCCTTCAACAATCCGGAAGTTTATAGAGATTTTCAAAAATCCGGCTTTGACATGCGCGGTTAGCTCCACGACATATCTGTAGGGCTAACAGAAGACTGTCAGGTTGGCTGATTACTACACTGGAACCTGAGGTACTTTGCCTCAGGTTATGTTGACATACTCAAAAATAGATTCTTACATTATCCCGGTAACGGCGTCTTTCATCGGCCTGCCAGTTACCATCAATGGTATTGGTACCCTCGTTCTTTCTGTCTGTGATGTTAATAAGGGCAAAATTAATCAGCATGTCTGGCAGGATCTGGGAATTCATACCAATATCCATAGAAGTGAATCTATTACGAACGTGGGGAACCCTGGCACCATTTTTTGTGCTGCCCATATTTGTTTTCATGTATAATTCATAATCAAAGCGTTCATCCTGATTTAGCTTAACTGATTAAAATCCGTAGATTATGATTTTATCAGTGTTGTGACTTTATTTATTATGGGGAGCTTACCCAGTATTTCGAAATTATCGGGAGAACACTTGTACCATCTGTTTGAGCCTGCAAGTATTTCTCTGTCCCATCGTCTGACCCTCTCCCCGTTTCTGAGTATGCATATCATATAGTTTTCGGGCACCATCAGTGTCCGGGCTGCCAGAAGACTATTTTTAAACGTCAGGGAAGTGATATTGATATCTTCTCCGGAATTTTTACGATAAATAACAGACCATGAGTTTGTTTCCGGGCTACTAATACACATTTATTGTACCTCTGGTGATGGATTGAAATCCTGAATCCTCCGCTTACTATGGTGAGCGGAGGAGATTAATAATCGCGTAAAGGTTGTTATTAAAATCAGCCATACAGGTGTTATCAGAATCTTTTTTTACGACTCTCTTGTTTTCCACCTGATGGTGTCTGAGCGACATTTTTTTTATGGGGCGGGGATGCAGTTAGATCCGGTACAGGTAACAGCATCTCCAGGGGGAGCAGAGTATTCAGAATCGCCTTCACTGAAGGTATATCTTCAGGACCAGAGTGTTCCTCTTCCGGACGATTCAGTGTGATATAACATACCCGGCGTTCTTCCCTGGTTGTGTTATTGATAGTGTGCACAGCCTTTTTCCACAGTTCGTTTGCCCGGGATTCGATATCTGTATCATATTGCGGAAGCAGATCCAGTGATGTCTGCGCTGTTGCCAACCGGCGCTGGAATGTATCAATGATACGGTAAGGCTCTGTACGGTTTTTACGACGTTTACGGGATGGTTTTGCTGTCAGTACACCGATGATGCTGCTGACATGCTCCGGTGTGGGGAGCCTGCGCTGCACTGTCCTGGGGACGAGACGGCGGAGACGCTCCAGCCGGGGGGCTTCAACGGAAATATAGCGGTTGATGACCACCGGATCACTGTCGCAACTTTTCTCGCTGTCCGGAATATACACAGAGGCTGACGGCACCACATCCCCCTGGAAAACGGTAAAGAACTCACCGGCATTCAGTCTGATCAAATCCTGCACGTCGATTTTGCTTTCCATCTGGATGGTGATCTGGTTACCGTCCACCCAGGACTCACCCATCACACCATCGTGGCGCTGCAGGCTGCCCATTCTGGCCCGTGCCTCTTCACCGGCGGCATTTTTCACCGTTCTTGCCGTTTTGTCGTCACTGACAATGCGTCCGGCGAATTTGGTGCCGGCGTTCTGCATCAGTGTGGCGGTGTTGGTGGCGGAGGTCTGCCCTTCAATTCGCTCCTGATCCTGCGCCGTCATTATCAGGGAAAACTCCAGTGAACGTACCTGGGTGGCCTCCACAGCAATGCGGTCTGTGTAGTAGGCACCGACTTCGTCAAGGATACAGATATAGGGGAAGCTGCCTTTGTATTTTTTGACTTCCAGGGTCTGTGCATCTGTGCCTTCCAGCCGGTAGCCCAGGTCACGGGCGAGGAGCATGCTCTGCTGGGTGACGAACATACGACCGAGTGCCGACGTGGTATGAGCCGATGTGTCCAGTGCAGGGATCATCACAATCAGAATGCGGTCGCTGTGAATACTGTCGCGAATATCGATGTCGCCGGCATCTGCCGCAAAGACGTCCCCGAAGGTTTCGGCAAAGGTTGTGAACGTTTCCGAGAACTGACCGGAGAGATAAGCATGCTGTTTACGGGGCTCCTCAGTCCAGGCTGACGGCGTTCTCACCAGTGACATATCGAATCCCGGGACATCCTGCAGGTAGTTTCGCAGTGGTGCGATAGCTTCTTCCGGCCACTGGTCATCAAGGCCACGGCAATAGAGTTTTGCCATCCCTTCCAGCGTCATATGTTCCCGTAACATCTGCAGGGACATGGTTTTACCTTCCCGGACGCACCAGAATTTTGTGCCAAAGACCAGGGCCTTGTTCATGGCTATCGCCCGTGACTGCCATTCACCGCCCTGAACGTTCTGGGGCAGCATGGACTGCATGGTTTCGGCGGTGAAGGCTTCGGTGCTGAATGCGAACGGGTTCCAGGTGTTTGACTGTGGGCGGGATTTTTCGCCGCTCTGAATGATTTCACTGCGGGATTTTCCGCCGTTCATGAAGTTGATGACCTCGATATCATCCTCCCTGCCAAAACGTCGGGAGAGATACCAGATTGTCCTCGTGGTATCGTTCTGTGCCTTTCCGTCAACAAAGGTAAAGCCTCTTCCCCAGCAGAGCGGGTTGAGCAGCCAGGCAAAGGTGGTTTCTGTTTTACCGCCACCGGTGGTGGCAAAAAACATGACATGCCGGGTGAGGTCATCCATGCTCAGCCAGAGCTCACGACCGATATCGTTGATACGGCGGTAACCGACATAAAAAATCCCCCGGGCGGGGAATGTTTCATCCGCTTCATACTGAAACAGGGTGGGCCAGAAGCTGAAGAGGCTTCTCCTGACCTTTCTGTCCTGGGAGGGGTCATCAAGGCTGAGTGTCATGGGCATACGCAGGGGGCATCGCCAGCGTTGCAGCATGAATATCACGGAGGTGACCAGGGTGAACAGCAGGCAGACAGGAAGGGCCAGTGGCCATATCAGCGCCGTAATGATACTGCCGGCCAGACACAGACCAGTGATGTTCAGGTTATGCAGTGCATTCCACAACGGGTTTCCCCAGGCCGTGCGGTGTATGAGGTCAGGATTAACGTGGTGCTGGCTCATTGTGATACTCCTCGCTATCTGTTGCTTTCAGGAAGAGGCGAACGGAAGTGGCGTCTTTCAGGATGCCGGACGGCAGGTGCCAGCCGGTATCTGATAACACCCAGGGGGTTCCTCCAAAACCGAACTGGCGGAAAGCCTGGTTATTGACATCGATGGCAGCACGTGCGGCGGTCAGACACTGTCCATCCTGTGCGGCCGGTGCATCGCCGGTGGGGGCCATACCACTGTCAGCGGAATACAGCTGATGCCATCCGGTCGCCCGTTTTTGTGAGTCCGGTTCACACAGCAGCGGAGCAGTCCGCTTTGTACTGGACTCCCCGCCAATCACGGAGACCGGATAAATCACCACGCTGAATTCCCGGGCCAGTTGCTTAAGCGCGGGTTCCAGCAGACGGCAGTTGATGCATGCGGGGTCAAGGAAGGCGTACAGCGTGCGTTCATGACCAGTGGACAGGTTAATGGTGAACATCCCCCGGTCTGCGTTGCGTTTAAGTACTGTGGCCAGATTACGGCGGGCCTCAGCGGCCTGAACGTGTTGTTCTTCCGTCACTGCCGTCGGAGCGGGGGCAGAAGAAGGTTCCTGCTGTGTGGGAGCCGGGCGGGCCGGGATGCTGTTAACATGATGTTCCGTATGTGGGCGTGGTGTCTCTGTGTCGGTTACTGGTTCAGCTCTCCATTCCTGAGATGTAGGGTAAGCCAGCGTGGAAGGGGGCTCTGCCTTCATCCAGTGGTAACCTGCAACTGTCGCCGGCAGAGCAATTCCGGCGATAAAGCCACACATCAGTGTCCGCCAGAAGCCATATTTCCGGGAGGGATGTTTTCCTTTTCCGGCATATTCGGCATCCAGGCAGGCATCAATCGCTGAGAGCATTCTGCCGATGTGATGTCCGGGACGTTCTGCATCAACGGTATCAACAAGCACCGCTTCGGTTATTTCGCGAAAAGGGGAACTGAAGGACAGGTGCATCAGCCTGTTATTACGGTTAATCAGTGCGCCCAGTTCTGTGACCGGCAGGATGGCAATCACCTCGCGATTACCGTCAGGGTACAGGGCGGTCAGGGACAGGTGTTTATTATTCAGTGTTGCAGTGTAGTGGATGGTCATTGTTCTTTTTCCTTGTCGGCGGGATGCTGTTTTTCGGTGGTTTCGGTGGTTTCGGTGGTTTCGGTGGTTTCGGTGGTTTCGGTGGTTTCGGTGGTTTCGGTGGTTTCGGTGGTTTCACCAGTGTCAGTGTCTTCGTCGTTATCATGGCGGCGGGGTATCACGTCATCCGTGAGTGACCAGCGGGTCCTGATCTGACGTTTACGATCGCGATCTGGCTGAGGTTCGTCCCATATCAGGCCCAGCCCCAGCATGTCCCGTCGAAGCCCTTCAATGGCCTCTTCCACACAGGGTTCCGGGCAGGGGAGGCCGAGACGGCTGGCTTCATTTTCTGCCCGGGCAACGGCCACCACGCCGGCCCCTTCGATGAAGCCTTTTGTGGTGTTTGCCCGGTGAAGGGCATAGAAGAGCGTCCGGTCAACGCCCTTGAGCCACAGCCAGTTGGGGGGCGTCAGGCGCAAATCATGTGCGTAAAGCCAGACAAGACCACTGCGAACGTAACGGTGCTGCCTGAGCCACTGTTGTGCGTCTTCTGTTTTTATGACCCGGATAAAGGCGTTTCTGGCCAGTGAATACACTGGCGTGCTGAAACGCCCCTGGTCCCGCTTGCTTTTGAGTCTGCAGGAGAGGTTGAGGTTATTCATCAGGGAAACAGCCGATTTCCGGTCCCCAAGGAAGAACTGCAGGCCAAAGACGGCAAAGAGTGCTTTTTCATGTGGAGCCATGTCTTTCCAGGTGGTCAGAGGCTGGCCCAGTTGCGCCATAAAGCACTGGCGCGTGGCCGCAACATCGAGCTGCATGTTGCGGATAAGGTTGTTCTGCTCCACAAAGGCTTCGGGGGTTAGAGCGACACGGCGCTCGGGACGTTTTTGTCCGTGGAAGAGTCTGTTGCTGTCTCCGTCAGCCAGAACGGGGGCGATCGCCGGTGACAGTGATGAAAACAGATGTGGCAGCGTGTGGATATTCAGTGGTCTGCGGGTGAAGCGGGGCTGGGCCGGATGCTGAAACCACATCCACAGAAAGCCGATCGTCATGGGAAGCAGAATCAGCCAGAGGATCCCCACGGTCTGTGACATGACATCCAGCCACTGGCTGAAAGTGATCGTTGCAGCGTTGTTGGCGGTGTTGGCCAGCAGGTTATAACGGGGGGCGGCAAAATGGTGAAAAGGCCCCCAGTCAGTCATCCCCCACATTGTGTGCAGGATCAGGCAGGTGGCAAAGACGATGTCGGGTAAAAAGAGCCAGATGAGAAGCGCAAAGAGCAGACATATGGTGCCAACGATATACCATATGTTCATCGGGTCTTCTGTTGTGGGGGAGTGTTGGTAAGACACGAGGATTCCTCCATCGATAAATAGATAAATTTCGGGATGAGGCTGAGTGGAATTAATGCGAACAATCGCCGGTAATGACCGGGCAGGGCTGAATTCAGCAGGGCATTTTCACAGGAACAGCAGAAGGTGGTGAGAGACAGGCACAAAAAAGCCGACTGGTGAGGCCGGCTTTTTTGCGATCCCAGGGAGAGTGGGTGGCTCTGGCCCGGAGGAAGTCTCTTTTCAACTAACGTTACCAGAATATCGTTATATTCACCTGATCGCAATCTGTTCGTTACAGTCTATTGTTCCGGGAGTAGCGATATCGCCTGAAACAAGTATAATCAGCAAGTTAGCCTTGTCTGGAGACTTACCTTCGCATCAATCCATTTGCCGTATTTTCGTAAAATTCAACAGGAAATATTCAACGGGAGTGAGAGAACTGCTGTCCGGGGAGGAGGTACAGACGCAAAAAAACCGACTGGTGAGGCCGGTTTTTTTGCGATTCCGGATCGAAGTTGGTAGCCCTGACCGGAAGATAACTGCCTATAACTGACTATGAAATAATACGGCTGAAATAATATTTCTGCAAGCACAGTATAAGTATATACTCGGTGTGTCAGCTTTGAGGCACGTTCTTTCCGGCATATCGTTCACCGGGATGAACAGGTTGCAAGTCCTGGCCAAAACATCAGGTGGTGCTGGTTTTGGTGCTCTGGCCGGAGAAGAACTGTCTATAACTGACACTATAGAAAACGTGGCGACAGGCAATGTAAGGGCAAACCACGGTGTTCTTTCTCCATTGATGGAGAAGCGGATGATTAACCTGTTAATCATCGTTCTCAGGGCGGTTGTTGCTGTGGCTAACGCAGTGATAGCTCTCCTGGAACTGATCCGGGAACTGGTTGACTGATAATCCCGGAAACGTACTTAAGGGCAGAGGGTCACCGCCTTCTGCCCTTTAACAAAATATGCTCAGGTTAAAAATCGAAAACCTTCCTGCACTTCCTGTGCCTGTTCCCGTGAGTCAAACATGAGCCGGCTTTTACCCGGAACTCCCCAGGAAATATATTCTACATCCACCCACCATTTTCCGTATTCTTCATACGGTCCGGATATCACTTTAGTGACAAATGCATCAACCAGGTTCATTTTTACACCTTTCTGTTATTCTGCTTATTACGACCAGCAGACAGCAAATATTAAAAATAACGCGGCGGTAAAAATGGCAATTTTTTCCATGCTGTATTTTTGCCATTTATTTTCTTTGAAATGGTTTTTTTCTTCATATCAGCAAATAATTATTTCTTATTCTGTTTTCTCCAGGTCCATGGTGGTACCGGATTTTTATCTGCCCATAATCCCCGCTTCAGGGCGCGGGCATCACGCTGGAGCGGCGGGAGAGTATAGTCATTATTGTAGTCCGGGTACACCCAGGCAGCGCCGTTACGGACCTGCCAGCGATTTGCTTCTGTGCCGTCAGCGGTATAGACCCGGCCGAGAATACGGCCATACCTGTCTGTCTGCGCGTATTGCACGGTTACGGGCTTTCCGGCCACCAGGTCCTTCAGCTGAGTGGCTGACCAGCGTCCAAAGGGCTGTTTCTTTTCCGGTGCATCAATATTAGCCAGACGGACCCTGACAGGCTTTTTGTCCTGTAATATTTCCAGCGTATCACCATCAAGAACGCGGATGACGTGCCCCTGAATCTGTGCGGCACAGAGAGAAGCGGAAAAAATAATGGTGAGTGAAAAGATATATTTTATCATTTCATCGTCTCCTTTTTATTTATGAAAACAGGTGCAATTAATATTGCGAAATAATAACGTTCAGGTGTTTTTTTTTGGCAGTGTGATACTTCACGCAGGGCATGAATTCCAGTACGCTGATATCCGTGATGATACGGCAACAGATATCCGGTGACGGTATGCAGGAACATATTGATTATCAGATTGAGAAATATCAGTTCAGGGCCAGGAATGAGTCACCGCGACTGATGCGCCAGTGGGAAGATGTCATGCGTGAATGCCATGATACCGGAGCAGGAGCCAGGGAGCGGCTGCGGATTGCCTTACTTAATGTTGATTATGTGACCAGTTTTGAACTGCCGTTTCGTCTGCTGTTAACCCGGACACCGCAGATGATTGACAGCGTGCGGCGGGAATGGCAGCTCAGCCAGAAAAAAGTCGTATTCAATGAGCGGCAGCGGGGATGTGTATACAGTCTGCAGAATGACTTATCCGGCGTGCCGGATAGCTTCAGTTACAGTCTTGCGACGCGAATACGGCGGGCGGACAGCTATGGCATGACGACGCGTTGTTTCACTGATATAGCCGGGCAGGTTAAAGCCCCGACAGCACGGCTGAAACTGGCGCTGGAAAGCGGGTTAATTGTCACCGCGCTGGATGGTCTGTTCTGGCTTGGTATTCAACGTATTGCCGCAGATGTGCAGCGGCTGCGTCAGTCCGGAATGACAATCATCACCCGGGATGTTGAGGTCTCAGACTCGCTGACCGGAACCACACGGGTTGTTTCCGGGTACAGCCTTTGATTTATGCAACAAAGTATCGCAGCGTCGAATATGAGCTATGGCCAGATTTTTGTTAATCGTGGTTGTTGCAACATGTAAGGCGAATGACCACACTATTCTGGCACGCTCGTAATCATGCTGAAATTCTGCTTCCTGTCCTGCCGTGATGAGTTCCGACCAGGACATACGGCGAAGTGTATGTCTGTCAGTAATATCCGTCATGAGCTCTCAGCCTCCTCCTTCGTATTTCCGTCAGAAACACAAACGCCCCGCAGAGAAAATTCGCCAACATTCTCCTTTTTAATGGCGCGCAATGCATCGCGGCAGGCCCGTTCGGTATGAAAGGCCTGGCTGTGCACCGCCAGTGTGGGCTGACGGGCATCACCGGAAGAGACATTAAAGGGCGATGAAAGCCAGAAAATCAGTAGCCACATGCGTCACACCTCGTCCTTTTTATGCGGGTATCTGGACAGAATATTGAGCGCCTGTAATGGCGCTTCATGCATTTCACGGATACAACGGGCATCGGTGATATTTTCCCGGTAATGTGTGGTTTCCAGCATCATATGATGCATATGGAGCATCCGGGCCAGGGCTGCGCGGAGTTCTTCAATATGTTGTTCATGGGAATGCTGGCGGGGCTGTATCCGGCAGAGAGGGATAACCTCCACATCATCCGGGTGCGCGCGAAGCCACGCGTCAGTGACTGCAATGTCGTCAGTGTAAAACCATGTGCCGGATGTCCCGTTGGCCAGAAAACGCATTTTCCAGGTTTCTGGGGTGGCGGTTGTGTTGTTATCTTTCATGGTGCCACCACTCATTCAACAGGCTTAATGCTGTCCAGGCGCAGTCTGCTCAGACTGTCGTGGCTGCCACAGCGGCGTCCAGTGCTTTTGCTGTAGCACTCCTGCCCCCTGATACACCATGCCGTTGGCGTTTCGTAGAGGCTGACACGTCGGGTTTTATCTTTAATGATGAGAAGCCCGGTGTGAGTTTTTGTCTTTTTCATCGGTGGGGTACAAACGCAGAAATTTTGTTGTCATCAGTTTTTGCCTGCAGAGGCCTGAAAAGACAGTGTTTTCAGGCCCTGTTCAGGTTAGTGAATATTCTTGCCTGGCTTTTCGGCAATATCAATCCCCTGAAGTTGCATGGATATCCCATGCCCATTGAGCATCTGGCTGTCCATGGAATGGATACCGCATGTCATCATCAGGTTGTAACAAAGCGTACTCAGCATGGTGAGCGCCTCTTCTGAGGATTTACAATGTGTATTCATAAGGGCCAGAAACTGCTCAACAACATCCGGGTTAATGCTGGTACTGTGTATTTCATCCTTCATGATGTGTCCTTGTTTTTTATTATTTTGCATTTCAGAAAATAACACGATGCCTGCAGCCCGGAAAACAGATGTGTGCACACGTAGTCACTTTCCGGCTTTATTTCTGTCCCTGACACAAAATACGTGGTGGCATGAAAAGGATTGTGGCGGACAGGAAAACGATTAGAATAGCGGCGGGCGCTTGAGGCTGTATGCCGAAAGCGTTTTGTGGACGGCATGTAGCAGAAAGCCCCAGGCGATTTTTTTATCAATCAACCCAGGGCCCACTGTAATGCCTAGACAACATTATAGTAGCCCGATGACGGCCGAAAGGCAATGGAGGGGCTGCGATGCCACAACGAACGTTTTTAATGATGTTAATCGTCGTCTGTGTGACGATACTGTGTTTTGTCTGGATGGTGAGGGATTCGCTTTGCGGATTTCGTATCGAGCAGGGAAATACGGTGTTTGTGGCAACGTTAGCCTACGAAGTTAAACGTTAACGGGCAACACGGCGGCAGGACATCTGCCGCCGGATTGTTGCGAAGGCTGACCTCAATGCGCCTTGTTTGTCTTTTTTACCGGACGACTGCTGGTTGCTGCTGTCCGGCAGCTATTATTTTTTCCGTCCTGTGCGTCATCAATTATGACAGTCGCTCTCATTTGGTTGTCTCTGGTTAGATGTATTATTAGATATTTTCGGGGTAATTCGATAAAAGTTATCCACTTCAGCACCAGACTGAATGATATATGCAATAAGATCTAAACGATGAATCTCGTATCGTGTACGTAACTCCATCATTTCACGCCATGCTAAAATCCTTGATGTTTTCAGTTCAGCCTCTATAAGTTTCCATGTGTTTGTTGAGATGGCATGTTCTTCCAGCTGACGTAACGAGAACCTATCACTAATGACCAACCATCCCCATCCTCGAGTATGTGCCCATTTGCGACCTGCATTACTTTTTATTCTCGTGAGACTCAAGGTCATTCGGTCTGTTGGCTTCACTTCCATAAGTAGGCACCGACCATCAACTGTCGCAATGAGTAAATCTGGATAGTATTTTTTTGATTTGTTTTTAAAACAATATGGAATAGAAAATGGTTGTTCTTGATAGAAAAGAACCTGATCGCAACATTCTAATAGATTCATTATTTTAAACTCAAGCCCTGATTCGTACTGGACTGTACGACCTAATTTTTGAGAGTAAAAGAATCCAGATATGTCAGTATCATTAACCGCTCTCTGTGAACATAGCTGTTCTACGGGGGGAGGAGGTGCGATATATTTTGGCCAATGTGTATTGTCTAGCCATTTACTGAATATGAACTCAACTCTTTCTTTCTTGATTCGGGCTCTTTCCTGAGCGTGAGCGTGTGCTAATTCTGCTCTTCGTTCACGTAACTTCTGCTTTTGTAATTGTGATATTAATGAGAGCGAATTTTTTATTTCATCTCGTCTTGCTTTAGGAATGCCTGCGGCAAAAATGATGAATTTGGCGGCTAACTCAGAGGATGTAACGAAATCCCGATGAACAATACGATAAATCCATACTGCTATATCATATGGTGAATTACCTATTGAGTTAATAAGGGCTTTAAGGCAAGCTCCAGGTGTCCCTTCATAGCGAGATTTAGCAGCTAGTAAGCCAAGGGCTCGTTCCTGAAGTTGTCTTACCCTTTCACGGGAAATTCCTAATTTGACGGCAATATCTGCCAGAGAATGAGGTGAATCATCTGTGCCGAGTCGCATTAGAAGAATATATTGATGTCGTTTATTAGATAAACTTTCGATAGCAGAATGAATTAGCATAATGACATCATGTTCATCGGCTATATAATCTTTAAAATCTGTATTGGGTTGGCAGAGGGGGAGTGGGGTATTTTGTTTAAAACTATTCTTTTGTATTTCAACTTTATCATGAGCAATTGTTTTTGCAGTGCTCAATGATATTAAATTATTGATGATACTATTGTGTTCTTGGCGAGGAATCTTGTTGAAGTAATTGCTGAGATCATTCACCGTGTTTATATCGTTGAACTCAAGAAACTCAGAAGGAAGCAGGCGTTTGATTGCTCCACGTATTCCCCCGGACGATCGTTGATGTGTTTGAGTAAGTTTTTTTAGCGAGACGCCCTCCGCTATGGATACGAGAAGACGCTGTAACTCTTCAGTATTCCATGGAGTACCATGTCGTGCTGGAAAATTGCTGCGGGATTCAGACATGATTTTATCTTTATGTTTTCTAGGTACTGCCTTGAGTGTGTGGATATGATAATTATTTATAATGATATTGTTATCTTTTATAGATAACTGATATGCAGAATTGTATTGATTTTGTCTACAGTGGGCAAGACAGTGCTAAGAATTTGTGGGGAAAACATAGAGACTCCATGCGGCGTCCTGAGATAGACGGCAGACAGGCATTCTGCCTGAAAAGAAAAAGCCGGTTCAGAGAAAACCGGCTGACGGATTATCGTCTAACAGTTGATAGCTACCTCAAAATACTTCTGCAACAGGAACACCGGCAACTTTTTCCCACTCTTTAACCCGATACCGGATCATCTGTGGGAAACGTTCCTTGTACTCATATCCACGTGCAGCCATGGTGTGCATGGTGTTGGCCAGCGTCCTTGATGAGATGCCGGAGATCTCAAGAGGAATCATCGGCAGACTCACATAGGTGGTGTGGATTTCCAGCTTGCCGTCCTCAGCAACCGTGCGGGTAAAGTTGTGAATATCCAGACCAATTACATCCATCACATTGTTTGGATAAATACGCACATACAGCATGGTGCCGTTTTTAATGTCGATCCCGAAATAACAACTCTTCGAGAATGACAGTTGCTCATAATCGCTGGTCGGCGCAAAGGGACTGCTTTCTTTTATCTGCTGAACAACCTGCTGGACTTTCTTTTTCTTCGCTCTGGTTTTCATATATAGCCAGAGTGATGGGAGTATTAATAGGAGCCAACTGCCATAAGTATATAGATATGCTTGAATATCTGTTTCTATATATGGTTCTGTAAGCATCATACCGGTAAATCCTAGAGAACATAGTAATAAAAAAGGAACACCAAATATAAAATAAGCAGTGCGGATAAGGTAATAATATGCCCACCAGGAAGGATATCTGCTTTTTGTTGTGTTCATAATAAACCTCCATATTCACCTGAATGTATTTTAATCTCTTCAGGTGAATATGGCAATGGTGTTTTAGTGGTTTTTCGATATTTTCATTTATTGTTTTATTCCGTCTTTATCATCTCTATTAATATTTTTCAGTTTTTCTTCACGAACGCCAGGTGTTCTGCGCATATTGGTATTACCTCCGGCAATAATATCTTTGACTGAAGAAACCATATTCCCCAGCATATTAACACCGTCACGTCCGCCCAGAAAATTAATTACATGGTCAGGCAGATAAGCCTGAAGCGCAAAAACGGCTGCAACCAGTGTGGTACAGGCGCGGGCATAAATCATCAAAAATCCCGCCATGCTGAACACGCCCGTCACAGAGTTTATCTGGACATTCATCAGTGCAGCAGCATACAGCGCATTCAGGATTGTGCCGCCGGCCACGATGGCGACTGATGCAAAAAAGAACCCGAACACCATCAGCAGCGGTCTGATCATGCTGTCTATCAGGTAGATGTAACCGTAAGCGGCCCGGCTTCCCCGGTCCTGACTTGTTCCCAGATGGGTGGCGGCCCACAGGGGGCCAGCAGCACATCCAATCAGTACGCTGACTATCCAGTTGCCGATGCCGGTCATCCAGAAGATAAACGGGATAAACGGCAGGTAAATGGATAACGAAAAACCGGCACAAAACAGCAAAAACAGCAGGAAGTAGAGTGGTGGTGCGGATGCTTCCAGAAAAGCCTTTGCGGCGTCAGATAATCCGCTGACGGCATTGACCAGTCGACCAAAAACGGAGTTGCTGCCGGCCGTGGAAAGTACCCTGACGGTGGTATAACCCGCCCAGATGGTTTCGGTCGTAACCATGGTGTAATCGCCAATGTTTTTCATTTTTATCAACGGATTTAGTTGATTAGTTGTGGTACCTGTACCGCTCAGATAAGTGGCTGTCCAGTTAGTCATTCTTGTTAGGTTAAACCCAATCAATTTTAAGATTGCTGATTGAGGGTCTTGAGTTTTAGATGCGTGGTATTCACTGGCAGAGGTGGCTGTTCCCAGTGCAGGAGTATACGCTGAGTTCTGTAGCTGTGCCTGGTAAGCCCCCTTGACTTCCTTCAGGAATTCCGTATCTCCGGCTTCGCCCAGTGACGAGACGCCACTCACAGTAGGAGCGCGGTTGGCCAGGTCTTCCAGTCGCTGGTTGGCGGTGGCAAAGGTCTGGTACCAGGCACCCAGGGCAACCCAGCCGTAGGTGGTCAGGTAGGATTTCAGCTGCTCCCTGCGCTCAGTTTCTGCGTTATCTGCCGGCAACGCCTTCTGCACCGTTTCTTCATACCGGTTGGCTGCCTTCTGAATACGGCTTTCAATATCCGGCAGGTTGCCGTTACCCGTGTCGCGCCGGGTCCGGTATGCCGACACAAATTCCTGCGCCGCGCTGTCCAGGTCACGGAGCATGGTATCCATGGCGGAGCGTTGTGCCGTCAGAACCCCCTGATATTCCGTTTCAATGAAGGGATTGAAAAAATGGGCCAGCGCGGACTGCTTGTTACTGCCGTTTCCTTTCACGGAGAGACTCACACTCCCGCAGGTGGCGCTGCCATTTGAGACGGTGACGGTATATCTGCCATTCTCTGTCCGTGAGGATTCGCTCATGGGCGGCGTTGATGAACGTGCGGTACGGTTAAAGTCATCGAGGCCCGTATTCATGGCGTGTTTGCACAGTTCCATCTCCAGAATTCCCCGTGCTGCCGTGCGGGTGGAGACATGTACTGGCTGTACGGTCATTGAATAGCCTTCAGCAATGTTTTCTGCCGCTGTCTGAACCATGATATTGGCGGAACCGATGCCCATGATGGATGCGCCCCACAGCATGACCAGTTGCGCCAGACTCCAGCCGGAAGCGGTGGGCACAATCATCAAAAATCCACTCACGACACTGAGTATGCCGACGACGTCCCGTCCGTTGTTAAAGACACTGCCCTGGTGTCCCGTGCGGACAGCATGACGGATACCAATAAACAGAAACCAGACTATCCCCATCGTGGCGATAATTGCGTTAAACACCATGAACAGGTTGCCAATGATGGTGTTGCTGCTGGCTGTCAGGGGATTTGTGACCACATCACCAAAAATGGTGACCAGTGCCTGGCGCGACAGGTCATCCGGATTGGTGGCGGCACTCACAATGTCCTGATAGGTGACGAAAGCCTGTGCAGGTACGGCAGCCAGCGCCAGACCTGCACTCAGTGCTCTGGGTATGATTTTCACGGTAACTCCGGAACCGAAGGGGATGCCCGGGCATCAGCCCCCGGAATGAGGAAAAGAAATTGCAGACCGGACAGTCAGTACTGCCGGTGGGTAATGGCCAGCCATGTGGCCTGTTTCCAGCCGTGCCGGGCCTGCAGGTAATCGGGGAATGTGCCCTGTTCGTCCTCGCTGACCCGACGTTCATTCAGCTGCCAGAGGCGGTATGACGCAATCAGGGCTTTTGAGGCACACAGTGCTGCAATGGTACTCATCAGTAACAGGCAGACCAGGATACGTATCAGGGTGATGACCGGCAGTGCGGTGGCCGCAAGGGCCATACCACACAGCAGAAGTACCGGTATCATCATCAGCCAGAATCCTGTCCGCCAGAACATCCTGCGACGTCGCAGACGCCGGTCCAGTTCGTCGACCGTCAGTCCGCTGGCCCTGACCGCTTCCTCCCAGGTCATACAGACCGGACTCTCCGGTTGCCGGTCGGGCATGAGGCGCTTCAGGCGCGTTTTATGCTGGTCCAGCATATGGCGGCAGCTGCGCAGCATCCAGCGGGTTTCGGCCAGTGGTGCGAACAGATTTATCCCTATATCACCGATGCGGCGGAGACGGGGGGCCGGTTTTTTTTCGTCGATGCTGTTGTCGTCTTTCATCTTACGCTCCCCTGGCTCATGGCCTGTGACAGTTCGCCAAGGCGCTGTCCGTAATACTGCCGTGCGGCCAGCGCAAGTTGCTGCCCGGCGATAACGTTACCCTGACGAATCTGCTCTTTCAGATCGTTCATCTGCCAGTTCAGCAGGGCGGTGGTGCGCAGCAGCTCACGGAGAAGGTTATCGCCTTCCATGCCCTGCAGATCCTGCTGCCAGTCGGTGTTGGCATACCGTCTGCCGGCTTCAAAGGCCTCAAACTCCCGCTGGCTCATGTGGCCACGGGTGCGGGCTTCTGATGATGCGGTCCGGTCAAAATATGCCGCAGCTGACGGTGACTGCAGGGCTTCAGTCAGTGCCCCACGGGTGGCTTCATTAGGGGTACTGTCAGCAATCAGTGACAGCTGCGGATGAGAGGCGGCATCGATGATGCCGTTGTATTCATTCTGCAGGCCCACATACGTGCGCCCGGTCTGTGTGCCCACTTCTCCTTTCCCCGGGGCACGACCCGCTGACGGTCTGGCGGTGTTTTTCATATAAGCCGTCGCAGCATCAATCTGTTTCTGATCCCAGGTGAGAGCGGCCGGGGTATCTGCTGTGCCTGCGCCCTGATAGAGCGATCGTACCTGGCTGTCTCCGCCCGGCAGATCGCCCACGGCAGGGCAGACATCAGTTCCGCCAAAGCGGGCATACTCCGCTTCCGTGCAGTAACCGGCGTGGATGCCGGCACTGTCATACGCCTCGCGGACCGGGGAGTCCGCAGCCCGGGAGAGACGTTCCCGGATGGGTTTACTGCTGACCCCTCCCCCCTGACTCAGACGTGCCGCTGCAGACGCTGCTGCCCGGCGGCTTTCTGCTGCAATGCCGGACGCGGATTCACTGCAGATGGAGTCCGGCACGCTGAAGCTTTTCCTGGCCTCCTCGAGGCGGTGTGTTTCATTACTGAATATCATCTGCTGACGGGTGGCCTGCCCGTCCTGGGCAATGACGGTGGCCAGTTTTTCTGAGTTCTGGGTGATGGCTGTGCCGGTGGCCGTCTGCATACGGACCATTTCCTCCATGATGCCCTGTATGGTGGCCAGCTCCGGCATGATCTGTCGGGTGACCGGCTGACTGGACACAACATTCACAGAGTAGGCATGGGTGGCAGGGATAACCGCACAGCCTACAAGGAGTGCAAGCAGTGTGGTTGCAGATTGTCTTTGCATTCTTTTTTCTCCGTTTTCGGGGGATACAGGATGTCTGGTACGCGATGACTGAGTGATTCCGGCAGCGGAGCCAGCGGGAAACACTGGAAGCGGCGCGTGATCCATCCCTGACGGTTACGGTTATCGATGAGCGTGAAGGTACGACGCTTCACGCGTTTCAGTGTCGGGGTGTCGCTTTCCATGACCGGCCAGTCTCCGGCTGTGAGTGCCGGTGTGCCGGGGACATCCGGCCACAGCCAGGTGTTGTCAGACATCAGCGCAGTGAGTGGTGCGGGCAGAAGCCAGTGAATGACATGCTGTATATCAAAAGGCGGTCGCTCCGGCACGTTAACCTGCCAGGTGGCCGTTGTTATCAGCGTGCCTGTCTCTCCGGGCAGGGCCAGGCGAATACCACTCATCTCCCCGTCAGCCCGTCTGTCACTGGCAAAAATGACCCGGGGATTGGGGGACGGTCGCAGTGTGAAGCAGGCGGACGGCAGGGTGAAGCTGAAACTGTCACCGTCCACGCGCAGTGTTTTCAGGAAGACCTGTCCCCGGGCAGGACGCCGGCAGCGGGGGGTGATATGAATGCTGTACATCAGAGGTTATATCCCTGCTTACGGATGAGTTCTGCTGCCAGCTCATGGATGACGTTTTCACTGTCATGTGTGCGGGCGCGGTGTTCTATCAGTGAGGTGGCTGAACCCCGGGGAAAGTGTTCGGCCAGGATCTGGCGTGCCCGCAGTGACCCCACCTCCTGCGTCAGCGCACGTCGCAGGGCGCTGTCTTTAGGAGAGGAGTTCAGTGCCCACAGCTCCAGTGGACCGAGGGTGAATTTCAGGATCCGGGCCAGCGTGCCGTTTTTTACACGGAACACAGCCAGTACCGGGACACCGCTGCCGTCCGGTGCGGCCCCTTCCGGCATTTTCAGGAAGCGCCGCAGTGTGACTTCCGGGACGCCAAAGTTATCCCGCAGGAACGGAATTTCGTCAGGGCGGTAACGCAGCAGCCACAGGGTGTTGGCGGATTTGAGCACGGCCGGAGGATAATGCTGCAGCAGCTGGGTGCTCAGCACCGTGCGTATCCCGAACTTACGCTGCTCCAGCTCCTGGGTGTCCAGGGCTTCCCAGATGAAGTTGATCCCTTTTGCATTGTGCAGTTCGTCATAGACTTTGGTCTTGACCTCCTGATCAAGCTGTTCAATGCGGCGGAAAATCACCTCATGGTAGCGTGGGTCGAGATTTTTCCGTATTTCCTCCTGATACTGCGGCAGGACAAAATCCCCGCCGGCGATCTGCCCGGCCAGCAGATACATGATACCGGTGCGCAGACGTCCGGCAGGTGTCTTGTCCCCGGCCACATTGTTCAGATCAACGGCGACCACGCGGGTGTCGGGGCTGAGCATAAACCGGGTACAGCCGGACATCATCGGGTAGTCACTGTGTCCCTGATCGAGGGCACGGCGGATGTAGTCCAGCAACCGCTCTTCCGAGTTATCACGCTGAACGGTGCCGAACACATCCCGGATGGACGGCTGTCCCAGCAGGGCGGACATTTCAGCCAGCAGGGGCATGGCCTGGTAGTGTGCCCGCTGGGCGGCGGGGATATTCCCTGCAATATGCAGCATGTCCCTGATTTCAAACCAGGTGGCGGCATTCCACCATCCGGCATCATGTTGTTCAGCGATGCCGCTCTCTTCCAGGGCGAGATCCACCAGGGGTTCCGTACCTGCGCGGTAAAGTCTGGGGTTATTCTCGCCATATTCCCGGAAGGCCAGGTCCACCAGGCTGCTGATGATTTGCCGGGTGTCGCCGGGATTACAGGGCTGACCGGTGCCGGTATCCACACACAATGCACAGAGGACGGAGACCATGAAGTTCTTTTCCGGTGTGACGGGTTTTCTGGCCCCGTACATCACATCAAACAGGTTGCGGGTGTGGTCCGGGTCATTACTCAGAATGATCCCCACGGCTTCGTCCTTTCTCTGCTCAGGCAGGCTGTCACGGATAAGCTGTACCAGTCCCTGTGCACTGAATCCCTTGTCGATATAGGCAATGAAAGGGAGATTCTTCTGGGCTGAGGCTATCTGGATCTCCGACAGTGCGTTGATGAGTACCGATTTGCCCAGACCGGGTGCGCCGGGTGTCAGCTCCGTGTGCTTGTTCTGTTGTGATGACGCCAGCGCCACCTCCCATGCAGAGCCGTCTTCGGTGTGCATCATCAGATTTCCCTGTCCCCGCCAGACAGAGCCTGCCCTGTTCAGGGGAAACAGGGAAAGGGCGTGTGAAAGGGGCGGGTAAAGGGGGATCGGGCCGGAGCTGTGGGAGGCTGCCAGAACCGTGTTCACCCAGGCACGTCTCGGATCACCGAAGGTTGTGGTGGTGCCGCATACCCCCCAGCCTTCCAGCGCAGATTTCAGGAGAGCCTGGTTACGGGTACAGACTTCCCGGCTGTTTCCCCATGTGGTGGCAACAATGGTCATGATACAGACCGGATCATGCTTGTTGATGTCATTCAGCATCATTACCGAGTCATACATGGGCCGGAGAGGAGGAATAAAGCTGCTGTAGGTCAGCAGGGTTTTCTTGACCCCCAGCGCCTTCATGCCGTCGGGCATCAGATCCATCCGGATACGCCAGGGGATTGCACGGGGCACATCCCTGACCAGCTGGTTGAATGTCCGCAGATTCTGAGGGGGCAGGGTAATGGCGACCATACCGTGCCAGAGCTCACCGGCCTGAATCAGGCTGCCGTGTGTTTCAGGCTGTGTGGTGAATAACTGCAGATTCAGCGACGGTGCGTGGAATACAGAGGTATCCCCGCCCTGTCGCCAGCCGGCAGGACGGGCATCTTCAGGCAGATGAGGCTGCCATACTGCCGGTGTACTGTTGCGCTCCAGCTGGCGGCGGATTTCCCGTCCCACTTCATGGATATCCATCAGGCGAATCAGCAGGCCATCAGAATCATGTGTCAGGGCCTGCTCCAGCGTGTCCAGTAAGGCGTCATGCCGTATTTTGAGGGCGGAAAGTGTCCAGCGCCAGGGATCCTGCGCAAAACGGGCTGGCGGAGCGTGTTCAGCGAGTTTCCTGACACGGGTCTGATGGTCCTTGCGATCGGTCCGGCTCAGCAGTTCTTCAGAGCTCCAGACGGTCAGCCAGCAGCGCTCCCGGACAAGCCAGGGGGTGAGTGTGGTGACTTTTTCATCCAGGACGTCCTGAAGCAGGATCCCCGTGCGTGCGATGGATTTTCGCTGGGGTAAGAGCATGGCTTCGATTTCATCCCTTCCACGCTCCGGATCGCGTTCGAAAACAAAACTGATTTTGTGGCCGGAATTTTTCCAGGCCGTGTTCATTCGCTCAGCCAGTGCTGCAATCAGTGACTCCAGTGTCCCGGGGGCCGTCTGGTCCGGGTTTTCATCCATTTCTTTCAGGGCACCGCTGATTTCAAAGACGGAAAGGTAATACCCCTGTTTTGTGGTGGCAATGTAGGGGGCTTTCAGCCAGGGGCGGCGTTCGCGGTCCTGCTGGTCCAGACCGATGACGGTGTGCAGATCACAGTAATCGGGGAAGAATGCGGAAACGGAATACCGTGACAGGGTACTGATACAGTCTTCAATGGCAAAAATAATGCGGTTGATATTCATGGCATGGGGCACTCCGGTAAGGATGAATCATCACGGTCTTATATTTTTTGATGCCACAGCAGGGGATGTGGCATGAAAAAACAGCAGAGAAGATAAATAATCTGTTGAGGGGCAGGGGCGTATTTCTGTGTGATTACACCCGGATAAATAAACTGCTGTCGGCGAATGAACCGGGCAATCTCTTTTTCATCTCCGTCAGGCGGAATATCGTCAGTCAGCGACCGGATAATAAAGTGCCGGAATGCATCTGCGGAGAACTGATATCCGGCAGAACGTCACCGGCACCGGTGTGTGTCACATGACGTACTTTTTGTCAGGAAACGAATCCGGCAGCAGAATGAGCGCCACCCCGTCCATTTTCTCCCTCAACGTTTTACGCTGTGCCGGCGGCCAGCGGCGCAGGGCATCAGCAAAATCCGCCGGACGCCAGGTGCGGAATTTCTCCTCAACGGCCAGACGGTTCTGTACCAGGGCATTCAGGACTGCCCGTCCCTGCCTGACCCGCTGACGGTTATCGCTGAAAATCTCCTGCAGTGCCCGCGCATTGAGGGCAACCACCGAGGCCGGATGCAAATCGGGGAGCCAGACCATCACTCCCTGTGCGGCAGCGTAGCCGTTCAGACAGTGCCAGGCGTGGCAGAAGGCACAGAGATGAAAGGGCGGGCCTTCCGGCTGCAGCAGGTCACTTTCATTTTCGCTGAGTGCATCCGTTGTGACGATTTGCGACTTTTCCACATGACGCAGGGCCAGTCGTCTGGCCGACAGGCGGGCCTGTGCCAGGGACCGCTCCGCATCCTGCAGGGTTCGGGTGTGTTTCTTTTTTTCGTCAGCGTTTTCCGGTACCGGACGTTTTTTCAGGCGCATCACCCGGGTGAGGTTTTTTTCCAGCAGGACGATCGTATCCCGGCAGGTGTCAGCCATCTGCTGTAATGGCCATGAATCTTCCAGAATGAAGCGGTGGGTGACGGTCCTGCGACAGCAGGGGCAGCGTCCCTCTGTTGAGAGCACTGGCGGTGGTAACAGGGCTTCACCGCTGAATACCGTGTCCGGTTGCGGGAGCGGGAAAAGCCATCGTTCCCGGACCGGGGCGATGAGTGGCGGGGTCTTTTTCATACGCTTTTCTCTCTGTATACAGGGTGACGGCAGCCAGAATCAGTGCTGCTATAGCGGTGGAGTAACACTCTGCAAACACAAACTCCTGATTATCCCGGTTGTCGCGGGCAATCACGTTGCCGTGCTCTGTTCTGAGCAGGGTGAAAGGGGGTAGCTCACAGGACATGGTCTGGTCCTCCTCATTGTGTGAAGACGGCACCGGTTTCCCGGTGCCTTTGCGGATTAACTGATTGAAACCGGAGAAAGACCGAGCGTTTTCTGTCCGCTGCCCATCAGTTCCGGTACGACGGCAAGGCAGACGCCGACCAGAATTGACAGCAGGCAGGCCAGCCCTGCACCGGGTTTTTTACCGATTTGTTTGAGGCCAAGCAGGCCGCCGATAAAGAGCACCAGGCCAATAACCTGACCGATAGCCACAAACGAACTGCTGGAGCCTCTGGCACCATCGCCAACGGTTTTAATCATATCGAAGAGGGTATTTGCCATTGCGGTGTGGGGCAGCAGCATCACGGGAAGCAGCAGTAACAGGCGTACCAGCCGGTCACGGCAGGCCATCAGGCATAACTGAACATAAACAGATGCAGCGCGCAGACGCGCCGCCATGGCACGAAGTCGTGACATAGTGTCTCCTTTATTAACAGATTGATTTACTGAAAAAATACAGGGGTCAGAAGGCGATACCGAGGCTTGCCAGAGTGGCATCGATAACCCGGTCGTTGAAAACCAGCAGAACGCCGGCCACAAACTTGACGTTCCCTTTACTGATGGATTCACTGGCGCTCAGGGCGGTGTGCCCGTCCAGCAGTGATTTGCGCCAGATGGATATGCCGTTCATGACAAAACCGACGCCGGCCAGTTTTGCCAGTGAGAGAATGGCATTGACGGCACCGGCAGCGGCACCAAAGGAGCCCGGCTGCACGTATGCGATGGGGGCGAAAGAATCTGCCCTGAAGCCCATCTGGGTACCACCGGCATTGATCATTGAGGGCAGACTGACCAGCATGCCGCAGATGAAGATACCGGCAATAAATTTTCCCGGTCCCATACTGCGACGTCCTTCTGCCCGGGCGCGCATCAGATGACCGATAAGGCCGATAATCCCCAGCAGCTCTCCCCAGGTAAAGAGAAACTCCATGCCTGCACTGAAAATACCGCTGGCAAAGTTCTCTATGGCTGTCAGGGCATCAATGCTCATCATCGTAATGTACCGGCAGAGGTGATGACTGCCCGGCTGGACGGGTCAATCCGGGTGATGGTGATGTTTCCCAGACTGTCGCCTTCCCGTACTGCCCAGGCACTGCCCTGCCAGCGGATCCAGGCCATGCCTTTCTCCACCGACATGATTTTCATGCCCTGCAGAGGTGAAGGCAGGGTTTTCGCAGGCTGTCTGTTATTCCCGGTCGGGGCTGGCAGTGCTCCCTGCATCTGTAGGGTATGCACCTGCTTACGGGTCTCCTCAAGCAACTGACGGGTTTCCTGTGCCCAGGCCTCATCCTTCTGAATGGCGTTACTGAGGGTGGTGATACTGTCCTTCAGCATGGTCAGGGTGCGCCGGATTTCCTCATCCCGTCTGTCCAGCTCTGCTTTCAGATCACGGGCAAGTTGCTGCATGTCTGCCTGTGGGGTAACCGGCGGTGCGGGCATGTTGTTTCCGCTCCCGGACTCCGTCATGGTCATGGGCTCTGCCCAGCTCTCAGCAGCGGGCGGTGTGACAGCAAAGCCTGCATCTGCAGGGGGCTCTGAGGGTGTCCGCAGAAACTTGTACCAGATGGCGACCAGGATGATGAGGGCACAGCCGGCCCAGACCGGCAGGCTGTATCCCATATACTGGCGTTTCAGGAAGGATTTGCCGGATGCCGGTGCCGTCGTTTCGCCAAAGCTGCCGGGATCTTCATGTTCGTTTTTCATGGATAACTTTCCTGTTGTATGCCGTAGCGTTGCTGCATTTCATTCTGTTTACGGAGGACCGCCGCCCGGATCCTGTCAGAGGCCTGGTGCTCTGCCTCCGCCTGGGTGAGCGGACGTCCGGAGGAGGGGGACTCAGAAGGGGCAGTGCCGGAGGACGGCGTACTGATATCGTTGCTCATGACCGGCTCAACAAACAGAATGGAGACGACCTCGCCCCGTGATACTGTCACCTGACGGTAAGGTTCGCTCTCTGCCTGGCGGGTCAGCAGCTGGCTGCCCCGTTCGGCCATGCCACCTGCAATGACGCCGGCCAGCGCCTCTCCATCAGGCATTCCCACCCTGCCGGTAATACTGCCGTAGTTTCCCTGAAGGATCTGTGTGTTGGCGTCTTTGTAAAGACTTCCGACATTGCCCACCCCGCCAAGTACGGACGGCAGAACGATGTGCTTAAACCAGCGGTGGTTCACGTCGCTGGCCACGGTTGACATTCCTGTTCGTTCATTCAGGGCATATGCATTGACCTTCAGAAACATGCCCCGCCACATCATCCGGTCAAAGTGGATATCCATTCCCTGACCTGCGAGTCTGGCGTCCTGGCTGTAGAGAACGGCTCCGGCCCATGGCCCGGCAGGTACGGAGGCCACCACGCGGGAGACCGCATTGTCAGAGTCCACTGCGGTGTCGATGTAAGCCGGTACGCGGGTCAGTGCCGGTATCAGCTGGATCCCCTGACGTGTAGCCGGTGTTGCCAGACTCGTCTCCTGCAGACGGGGATGCTGTGATGTAACGGTACCGGACGGTGACGCATGAGGGGCTGTCCCGGGCGCGCCGGTGGTGCTCCACATGGCTGCTGCCACTACCGGTGGCCGGGCATCCTGATGCTGTGTGTTGATACGGGCAAGCAGTTTCTGTAATGCCTCACGCCGTTTTTCCCGGGCCGTCTGATCTTCCTGAGGAGGGGATGCGTTTTGCCCGGAAGTGCCTGACTGATCATCGGGGGGATTATCCCTTTTCTGATCGTTTCCGGTATCGGTATCCAGTCCCCGGGGCAGACTGGCGATAAACGTCTCGTTATTACGTAACGCTTCTGCAGCACCACGTTCATTGTCAGCCCGCAGTAAATCCCGGTAGTGCTGTGTCTCCATCACGTTCCGTCCGCCGCCGGACGTTGTGCTGTTGATATTGACTGACGAGAGCGATGCAGCGTTTTCGGGGGACAGCCAGGTGAGCAGCAGGTATCCGCCCCCGATAATAATCACGCCCCCCATAACCAGCAGGGCTGACAGCTTTTTGCCGGATTTTGCGGCTGTGTCCTGTTCTTCGCTCATGATTTACTCCAGTTCCGGGGTGACGTGAACGGACTGACCATTCACGGAGAAGGTGAGTAAGGGGGTCACCGGCAGTTTCCACAGCCGCGTACCATCAGCCGATGCCAGCGTCTGTTCAAATTCATCCCGCAGCATGGCCCGTGAGCGCACGAGAAGATCATCGCCGTGTTGCCAGATGGTGGTGTCCGGGACGTTACCGGAGAATTTCAGGCGGCGGATGGCGGGATCATCCGGTGGCACACCGTCCAGAAAGGCCTGCAGAGTGGCGTCATGCAGGGCAATTTTTTCTGACGGTATGGACACCACCGGGCTGGCAGGTCCCTGCCGGGGAATGCGCAGATCCAGACGACTGTCGATTTCCTGACTCAGGGTAGTGGTGTCTGTTTCACCACTGGTGATATTCAGGATGACCGGTACAGACAATCCTTTGAGATAGACCGTCACATTCCCGGCAGCCCAGGCGCGCAGGGGGGTGACGGACACCATATTGCCGTTGAACTGCACGTCAAAGTGACCGGGCGCAGCGTTATAGGGCGGATCCGACTGTGGCCACGGACTGCCGTTGACGTCAGTGAAGGTCACCACGCTGACGTTATGCAGAGCGGTACGGACAAGGGGCAGGCTGGCCCCCGGAGACAGATTCACCGTGAGGGAACTGATACGGGGCACCACACTGGTGAGCGGGGCACTGATGGCCCGTTCGTTATCGGCCATTATCCCACGGAGTTCACGAATTTCACCGGCATTCAGGGGAGAATCCAGCGATGCGCCTTCCTGTACAAGAGCAGCGCCGGGAGGCGGCAGGTTTCCCGGGAGTTGTGCGGCTGGCGGGGGACCGCCTGCCGGGGTGTTCCCGGTTGCCTGTGCGGTCTTTCCGCCGGTCTGCGGGCTTCGTGCATTTTTCCAGCCCGGGTTATCTGCAGCTGTGACAGTGCCGCACACAATAAGCAGTGCGCCAATAAGATGATGTATGTGCATGATATGAGTCTCAGATTCCTGCTGCGGCGTTACGGGAAACCATCTGGCTGATTTCCATGCCGCCGGGTTTGATGCGGGGGTCAACGCGCCGGACAGTGATTTCAAAGGTGAAGGCCTGTTCGGGGCGGGTGCTGGTCTGACCGACCAGGCGCATCCTGACCGGATACTGGAATTTCCAGAACCAGACGCCGTTCTCCATCTGTCCCTGGTTGACCAGGGTACCTGCCCCGATAGTGGTTGTGAGGTTAAATTTCTCCTTTTTAATAGTGTCGAGAATGTTCGAGGCCTGAAGGGCATTCACATAGCCGGCAAAGCCGGCTTCGGAAAAGCGGGGGGCCTGTGTCGTGATTTGTTTTCGGTAGTGGACAAAATCGAGATTGAAGGCTTCGCTCAGCGTCATGCTGCCAAAGTTCATGACGTCGCTCTGACTCCAGGCCGGCTGGCTGGTTGGTGCCAGACGGACCAGTCGGCCATTGTCAGTGGCAAAGTATTCGCGCGTCACGCCGGTGGCATGCCAGTACTGTATGCCATTAGCCACCAGGCTGATGCAGAGTGCTGCGCCGCTGTACAGCAACGCCCTGACCAGACCGGGTACCAGCGCGGCCCGTTGTTCTGACTGTGCGATGGTTCTGAGCACGGGGTTATAAATATCTCCGCTGTTATCCGCTTCCGGTGAGACAGGGGAGGTGGGTTGTGCTTCGCTCATGGTGCTCCTGTTCAGAGGTTGTAGTCTTTCCAGGGGTCGATATTCCCCGGAAGATGGTCATTCACCCGATCCACGACGGCATCACAGACCTGGTTTTCCAGGTCGCGGAGGAGCTTGTCCAGGCTGGGGAACTGCGGAAGAGTGATACTGATGTCCTTGATGCGGGACAGGCAGGACTGCAGGGAGGAGGCGACGTCATTCTCCCGCTGTGACCATGCCTGGCTGGCTGTGCGCGCCCGCTCCCAGGCGGCTCTGCTGCCGGCTTCGGCAGCGGCCCCCGCCCGGCAGGTGGCGGCACCTGCCACCGGTGATGCCAGGGTGATGCCGGTCAGTATGACCAGCAGCGTTTTTTTCATGTTCATGGTCGTCCTTACCGGCTCATCGGCCGGGGCTGTGGGATTGTGCCTGTTGCAGAGTTTTTTCCTGCCTGTCCTCCGCCTTTTGGCTGTCAGACCACTCTTTCCAGGTCTGCTCAAAACCCAGAGAGCGGAAAAGCTTGTCCGGTTGCTCTTCCGGTTTGTGGATGGCGGCAAACAACGGGGAGTCCTGTTGCTTCAGGTGAAACTGCATTATTTGTGGGGACGGACGCTGATGATTATTCTCATCATGGTTAACAGCTTCACCGTAACCGGCAAACTGCAGACCGTTATCCGTCAGGGCATTGATAACCAGCTGACGGTTGTCAGCTGACGGGGTGGCCAGTGCCGGGTAAAGGGTGCCGTTCAGGCGGACCACGCCCTGTAGATGATCATCTGCGCTGTGGACCAGCAGAAGATTCAACTGACGATTGTCCTTATCGGCAGAGGCGATGGCTGGTATCAGTTCATTGGGGGCATTACCAGCGAGGGGGAGTCGCATTGATTGATCCTGAGGTGCTGATGCAGGTTGCCTGTCTTCACCAATGTACAGATTATTGGGAGGATTTTTGGGGGAGCGAACTTCCTGCATTATCTGTGGCCAGTGTTGTTGCATCTGTAACATCACCTGGCTGAATGTTGCCATCGGAAACTCCAGGGTATGCTGACCCGCATGAGGTTGGTCATTATTAACGGTAATGCCGTTACTGACCGGGGTTATGGCCCAGATATTACGGATACGATCCCGCGTTTCACCGGACAGCCGGAATGTTTCTCTCGCCTGCAGTGTCAGTGTGACGGGGTCACCCTTCTGATGGTTTTTGACCAGTTCTTCCAGGCCGTTTCCCCAGTATTCCCGTTTGCCACTGCGGTTGGTGAGCTCCACAAAAAAGCAGCGCCCTTTTCCGGGCGCATACTCTTTTTCTCCGTAGTTTGTCAGGACGGCAGTCACACTTTCACCGGGGCTGAGCTTGCCGGGCGGCTCTTCCACCGGTGTGTCGGGTTGCTGCGGCTGTGCACTGACAGGGGCTTTTTCTGGCGCAGACGACGGGGCGGCGGGGTGTTCCGGTCTGTCGGCCCGGGGGGCTTCAGCTTTTGCCGTGACCGGCGCTTCCGGATGCGGTGTTTCAGCCGTACTGCCTGCTGTTTGTTCAGCCTCTGCCTTCGGTGACACAGGGGGGGCCGGTTGGGCCATTGTTGTCTCTTCCGGTGACTGGCGGTTGAGTTCCGGCGTGGGTCTGTGGGTGACAATGGCATCATGCGCCATCTCTTTTTCCTTGCGGAGTTTTTCCAGTGCTGCCCGCTGGGCCGGGAGTTTCATGCGAACCTTGATGTCGTATTCGACAATCAGCTGCATGGCTTTTTGCTTAAAGGCATCACTGCCGGTCAGCTCGATAACGCCGCCATAGAAGTTGGTGGCCACAGCAAGGGCAGCCAGGACCTTTTTGTCATCCGCGCTGGCGCCATCCACCATTTCGAGACAGTAGAGTCTGTCCAGGAAGGCGGGTTCACCGTCAACGCTGTAGAGCGCAGTCCTGTCGGGAAACTCTTTGTGTGTAAGATTTTTAAGGATCTCGTCCAGGTTGTGCCGCTGCGGACTGTCGGGACGGCGGGGTGCAAAGATAATCGTGTCCGGTTCCGCTGACGATGTGTCTTCCGGGCTGGTTTCCGGTGGTGATGGTGGTGCGACCTCCTCTGTTGCTGTTTCAGCCTCCGTGGGCTTTTTCTCCTGAATAACGGAAGGTTCTGAGGTGCGTGATTTCCCACCGGTCAGAAAACGGCGAAGACGGCTGAAAAGCGATGGCGTTTCAGGGCGGGCTGCTTCATTCGCTGTGCTGGTCTCAGTGGCGGAAACAAGACGCTCTTCCTGCAGTTTATCTTCAGCCGTCGGTTCAGCGGTGGCCTGCCGGACTGGCTGAGTTTCTGCAGGTTCAGAAGGTGAGGCTGTTTCTGTTGTGCCGGTGTTGTGAACAGCAACCGTGGCATCGGCATTGAGCTCCTCAGCGGGTGCGTTCCTGTTGTCATCGGTGATGTCAGAGGAGTGCTCTGCGCCGGTCTCAGCGGCAGACGCAACGCTCTTTTCCTGTGCTTTATCTTCTGCCGTCAGTTCAGTGGTCACCTGCTGAACTGGCCGCATCCCGGCCGGTTCAGAAACTGTGTTTGTCTCCGCGTTGTCGGTGTTGTGAACAGTGGGAGCCCCCGGAGTGTCAGCGTTGAGATCTTCCGCAAATGCGCTCCAGTCGTCAGCGCTGGCCATGGAGACCTGCACTTGTTCTTCAGACTGCGTTGTGGTGGTGTGCTGTGTCCCGGCCGCGTCGGAGAGGGAGGTTTCCGGTGTGTCTTTACTCCGGGGATGTTCTTCTGCCTGCGTGCTCTGGTTGTCAGCGGTGGTGGCAGAGGCATTTTCTTCACCGGTATCAGCGGTAGCCACAGAGGCATTTTCTTCTCTGGTATCGGCAGCGGAAACAACGTTCTCGTGTGGTTTATCTTCTGCGGTCGGTTCAGTGGTTGCTTGCTGCACGGACTGCATCCCGGCAGGTTCAGGAAGCGTTCCTGTTTCTGCTGTGTCGCTGTTGTGAGCGGTGTCTGTACCTGTGGCGTCTGTATTGAGGTCTTCCTGGTCGCCAGCGGTAGGCACAGAGGTATTCTCTGTGCCGGTATCAGCGGCAGACGCAATATTCTCCAGTGGTTTATCCGGGGATAACGTCTCCGCAGTTACTGATTGCAGGGATGCATAGGCGGCATAGTCATCTTCATATGCCTGGTTTTCTGTATCGTCGGAGTGGGTGTCATAAGGCGTATCCTGTGTCGCCAGCTCCGTTTCCGGGGCTGTGCTCTGTCTGTTTTCAGGGGACATTTGTGGCTTCTCATCTTTTACCGGTGTGAATATCAGGTTGTCGATCACGACAGCCTCACGATGGTCGGCAGTGTCACTGTTGGGTGTGGGGATACCGATATGTTTTAACTGTGCATTCATGGCATTCTGAAAGTTGTCCCGTCCCCGGCTGGCGTCCAGGTCATTGAAATCGGTCAGTCCCTGTGCTTTTTCCGCCTCCGTAAAGGCCGGAATAATGACTTCGCCATTCGTGACTTCTGCGGCCTTTGTTGCACTAAAAACCCCTTTGTTAATTTCCCGTTGATGATCGTTGTCGGCACAGAAGACAAAGGGGCTGTCAGTCCAGATTTGGCGGGCATTTTCTGCCACGGCAATCATATTGCTGGCATCAACTGTCATCAGAACCGGAAGGCCGGTTGCTTCGTGCAGGGAGGCGGCAGTAGCGTAACCTTCCGCAAATAACAGGGGGCGGCCATTTTCCGGGGTTCCGAAGGTGAACCAGTTGCCGGTTTTCTCGGAGTCTTTCAGAATGCGGGCATCCTTCCCGCCGGTGACCGGAATACGCTGGTACGAACGTATTTCTCCCCGGCCGTTGCTGAAGGGAATAACCAGCTCATTTTTATTGTTCAGCCGCACGCCAGGCGCGGCCCGGATGCCCTTGCGCGTCAGGTATTCATGTGCTGTTGCCTGTGGCAACCCGTTAATATAGGAGCGGGCATAGCCGGCCTGTTTGTTATACTGTTGCTGCAGTTTACGTGCGTTATCATCGCGCTGTTGCTGAGCGAATGCCCGCAGATGCAGTCTGGCCAGAGGATCGTGTTGTTCTCCGCCGGAAAATACCCAGTTTGTGGGACTGTCATCGGCGCTTCGGTAGTCGCGGTACCAGCCGGCGGGACGACCATCAAGATAGGCCCTGTATGCGCCACTTTTGGCCCCTTTTTTGTCATCCCGGGTGGCCACTCTGTGTATGGCTCCGTCCATCTGTGGCAATCCCTGAATAACCAGCCCGGCGTTTTCCAGGACCTGAGCAAATTCAGTGACCGGATCGCCGGCATCCATCGACAGTTCCTGTGGCCGGGGTAACCAGCGCTCCAGCAGTGAAAGTTCGGTACCCGCCCGGGCATACCAGAGCTTTTTTTCTGGATCCCATGCGACAGCTTTGCGGCCATTTAACGGGGGAACTGCATTTTTTACGGCTTCTGTCTCCTCAGGCGGGACAGCAAGCCAGGTTCGATATCTGGACTTCATGTCGTTCTCCGGGGATTAAAGATGAGGGCGTTGTGATACGCCGGGATGATGAACAAAAGAGGGTTATTCCGTTCCGCGCCATTCACGGGGTAATTCTGTGCGATGCCGGTACCACCAGGGACGGCCTGACGCCTGTTTACCCTGCACCAGGCTGTACAGACGCCGGCAGAGCGTCCGGACAGTCCATCCTGAGTACCCCAGGAGCACAAAAAACAGCAGAATGCCGCTGCACACCCAGAATGTTGTTTTTGACGGATACGGAAACAGCAGCAGGTAAATCATGGTAAACGGCAACGGGACACCATAAATATTCAGTGGCGGAGTGACATCCCGCCAGAAGCCTTCGCGTTTCATTTGGGGAATTCTCCGGCCGGGATGAAGAGCGCAGCTTCTGATGCCTCAATGCTGCCCGTCTGATACATGGTCAGAACCTGATCCCGTATCCGCCGTTTTTCCTTGCGAATGATTTCATCAATGTAATGCCCCCATGTCGCATGGGACTGCCGGGAGAGCGTATCACGCAGTTCGTCAGTTATGACGATGTATTCCCGGACGGCCTGTCTGCCACCGTCATTTGTTCTGACCAGGACCTGCACCAGAATGAACTGCACCAGGGAAAGGGTGGCGGCTGCCATTGAATCCCTGATTTCCGGTGGAAATAACCCCAGCAGCCGGGCAAAGGTTTCACCGGGTGATTTGGTGTGCATGGTGCCGATGCAGAAGTGACCGGTGTTACCTGCCTGGACGGCTGCATCTGCCGTTTCATAATCCCTGATTTCACCGATACCGATGATGTCCGGGTTACGGCGAACGGCAGAGCGAAGTCCTGCCGCAAAACTTTCCACATCACGCCCGATTTCGGCCTGATGGGGTGGCAGAAGGTCATTCTCTCCCCCCAGAATGTATTCCACCGGATCTTCATAGGTCACCGTTTTGCGGTCGGGGAAATGCGTCTGAATGTAGCGGTACAGTGCCGCTGCCAGTGTGGATTTACCGGAGCCGGTCTCTCCGCAGATGAAACCCAGACCGGTTTTCCGGAGCATGGCATCCAGCAGGTCCGGTTCAATATTCATGGTGAGGATGTCCGGAATATCGGACGGGATCACCCGCATGGTGACGGAGATTACTTTTTCTTCTGTTGCTGATGTTCCCTGAATCAGATGACAGCGCAGGCGAACACGCTGCCCCCGTTGCAGACCGTAGCGACCGGAGGCATCACCGCTGACCTGAATGGTACGGTCCACGGGATGACCGGACAGCACCCGGGGAAGGACTTCCCGTCCAAACAATTCATCACTCAGCGCCATCATGATGGAGGACGGCAGAGGATGTGCGGACGAACGTACCCGCCGTCCAAAGCGACTGACAGATACCGGTGAGCCGCCTGTCAGATCGATATCACTGACGCGGTGTCGGGCACACCAGGCAAAAAAATAGCGAAACTCTTCGGCCGTGAAACGGGCGAAAGGGAATGTGCCGAACTCATCGGGTAATTTCATCGGGGGCTCCTTCCGTGCTGACGACCGGACGCCAGCGTGATTTCTGCAGGGTGAATTCCGCGTGTGTCTTCAGACGGCGGACGTGGTCTCCGGTGATGAGTTTCCTGCCGTTACCGGTGACGGTCTGCCGCTGTTCAGTCACATCCGGGCGTGTGATCATGCCCTGACGCCAGAGCAGGGCATAAAGCATCATTCCCCGGTAATCCCGGGTCAGGCGTTTCTGGTTGGCTTCCAGGGTGAGGTCAGCGTTGTCACGGCCTTCTTGCCAGCCCTGGCGGAGTGCGTTTTCCCAGAGTCTGCGCTGTGCGCGGTCTTCCGGTACAACACGGCCCTCAGTTCCCGGGGTGGCGGTAGTGGAAAGCCCCCGCAGAAGCCAGTCACGCCAGCCCGGCGGGTTACTGACAAAACGTTCGGGGCGCAGGATGGTCCAGACACGGGACGCGGTTCTTATCTGGTCAGGCTGAATGTGAGCAACATCCTGCGCTTCATCAATAACAGGGGGTAGCCAGCCTTCCCTGCTGATAAGGGGACGGAAGTCATACAGGGCATTCAGTGTACTTTCCCGGGCATTCAGTGCCTGAATCAGTTCCCATGAGCGCTGTGCTTTTCCGCCACGGAATCCCAGCGTTCGTCCGGCGTCCGTGAGCATCTGGCGACGGGTGTCTGAAATGCCGTCATCCTGGTTGTCAGTGGGCGTCAGCCATGCCCGGAGATCCGGCGGTGGTAAATTGCCTGCCATACCGGCAGGGGGGCGATGGTGCTGTCCGGCACAGCCTGCCAGCAGGAGCCCGGACAGCAGGAGACAGACCTGTTTTTTCATTTTTTCTCCGTTGGCATATAGGAAAGATGTAAACGCCCGGCTGACTGTGAGAGGACTGCCCGCCAGGCAGTCTGGGCCTCTGTGAGACGAAGGGCATCAGCGAAGGTCATATCGCGTACATGGAGTGAGACGGGCAGGGGAAGACGCACGCCGCTGTAACTGAACTGTTGTCCTCGCAGACGGGCCAGCTCGCTCAGGAGCTCCAGAGCATCGCCTTCCCAGTCAAAGGAAACCCGCCCGCTGTGAGCCTGCAGGCTGCCTCCGGGCTGGCGGGAAGGCAGGGCTGCAGAATACGTGCCCTGCTCCCACAACTGATACTGTGCATGTCGTGTGACAGCGACTTCAGAAGCTGCACCGTACTTCCTGGCCGGTGCGGTATTATCCGGGGGAAGATGACAGCCGCTCAGACAGAGCATGGCAACTCCCCCTGCAAGGGTGATACGTTTTTTTTGCATGGTTTTATCCGGAAAATAATGAACAGGACTGGCGGTGAGTGGCCAGAAGAGCGGAAACGAGCAGATTCAGGTCAGAAGCCCCGGGCGTCCCGGGGCGTGATAATCAGAAGGTGAACTGTAACTGAGCAATGGCACCGTAGTTGTTGTCGGTGCCCACGAGGCCGGCGACATCAATGTGAATCACATCAAACGGTGAGAGCCCAATCCCGGCAGTGAATGCACTGCCGTTGTTGCTGGCCAGATTCTGGCGGTAACCGGTACGTAACTGTGCCCATTTCCAGGCATTAAACTCAGCACCAACGGCGGCAAACTGACGTTTGCTGTCTGATGTGAAGCCGCTGGCCGGGGTCAGATCCACATCCAGTGCCGTGGTGAACATGTCGTTGTGCCATGATACGCCGGTTGTTACCTGCGGACGGATCCTGAAGGTTTCAGTGACACCATGTACCTCTTTGGTCTCAATGCTGCGTGGGATCAGGTTCTGTGCGACCAGACCCAGCGTCCAGTTGTCATCCAGGTCCATGCTGGCACCGATATCAGCGTTAATACCGTTTTGGGTGTTGTGGTAACGGTCACCTTTGAATGCGCTGCTGTCATAGTTTTTGATCAGCGTATTGTAGTTAAACAGGTCAACACGCTGGAATTTTGGTGTGAAGCCCAGTGACCATTTTTGTCCGGCCGTTTCCAGTTCAGTGGCCAGCGCAACGCCCACATCGGTGATCAGTGCGGCACGGGCAAAAGCCTGTGAGGTCAGTCTGTTTTTATCCACATCCTGGCTGCCACTGTCTGCAATGCTTTCCAGATAGTTCAGGTCGGCATCGCTGACTTTACCGTCGACGCTGACAGTCCCGAGCGTTTTCAGCATCAGTGCAGCAGCGAGGGTATCACCGGGAAGGGCCGCCACAGCAGATACCCCGGCCTGTGCGCTGGCATGGGTGTTCCGGAAGTCCTGCAGTCTCTCTTTCAGGCGGGCCGCTGTCTGCGGTACCCCGGAGTGGCTGTCGACGGCACGGTCGAAGGCTTTCCAGTCATCGCTGATTTTGTCGGCGTTGTCGGCGATATTACCCGGATCGGACAGCTGCGCACCCACGGACGGAAGCAGAAGACTGAAGTCATCTTTTGCACCGGATTTTGTCAGCAGTGCCGGGTTTGCCAGTGGTGCCACACCATAGTGAGAGGAGGCAACCCCCGTTCCTCCCATCGCATCATTGCGGGCTTCAAAATATGACGTTGCTGCAGTCGAATTAAAGGAAAATAAAACGGCAGACGCGATGAGAGTACGGGTAATATGCTTTTTCATCATCATTTCAGTTTCCTGTATTGAGGTATTTTGGGTATAACAACAGAGGGCACGGCTGTGCCATTAAAAACAGTTGGTGTATTATTCCGGTTTATTGCTCAGTATTATTACCAGGGGGATAACGGAACCCTGAATAACGCAGTGGGTAATATTTTTCCTGTTATCAGATATTCTGCCTGTGCCGGAGTGAGTGTTACGGCGCGAACAGGGATATCCGGAGATATTTTTCGTGCCATCTGAAACCAGCCTTCTTTTTCTATATCCATTCTGGCCGGATATAACGAAAGTACCGGATAAATAATGGTGTTATTAATTTCTTTTTTCTGCCTGAGCAGAACGCCGCAATATTCTCCGGAATGCGTTCCGGCAAACGGAAAACCATGCCAGAGAATAATGTCCATATTCTCGCGGGCTGAAATAATCCTGCAGAATATCTCCTGTGTGGCTGGCCAGTCTCCCGGACGATACAGTGGATAATGCACCCTGCCGTTCAGCCATTCCGGACTGAGATAAAACCAGTCAGCCAGTGCTGCAAGAATCTCCCCGGTCAGATAGTCAGTGAGTCTGTCCGGCTCCCGGAAGACGGCAGGGCGGATATTCCAGGGGGCCAGTAATGCAGCCATCGTTGTTGCGCTGATATCATGTGCCTGCATGATGTGCTCCATCCTGCTGAGAAGACGGCGGACGATGTTATCTGCAGGAAGAAACATTTCACTTAACGCGTCTTCGACCAGGATACGCGTCAGGTCAGAGACGGAAAGAGAAAGCTGTTCGCTCATGATACCAAGGGCATCCCTGACTCCCTGCGGATAACGAACCTGCAGGGGTGTGGACTGCAGCTGGCGATGACTGAGCAGGCATTCGCAAATTCGCTCCCTGTCCAGGGAGAGCATCATACGGGCGGCAATACCTGTGCTGTCAGTTTTCATTTCACCTCCATGCGGGTCAGCGTGTTTTGTTCATAAATTGAGTCTAAAGAGAGTGTTTTTTAAACGGAAGCGAGTTATTTCGATCGTTATGATCGAGTGTGTTTCAAGAGTGTTTGCAACTCTGTTTTAAGGGCGAATGAAAAGGATTCGGACAGGAGGTGACTGAGCATGCTGGCATGAGATATTGCCAGTCCCCGGGTTTCTGCACGGGTTTCAAGGTCGAAATCGTGCAGTGTCACGACAAACAGCCCGTTTCTGCACCCGACAGTTGCAGGGTAGGGAACAAAATAAGGGGAAATTTTGCTGGTCTGTTTACGCCTGGCATCGAGTTTGCTGACCAGCTGATATGCCCGGAGATTTATTTCATTTGCCGTGCCAGTGGGAGCGTCATATCAAATCATCTCCAGACCAACACAAAATTACGCCTGTGGTAACGGTGTTTTCTCTGTGTATGCCTATCAGATGTGAGTCCCTAGCTGGCTTTAACAATGTAGTTGAATGCAATGTTTTTGGGACGCATTTCTGTGGTACTCCCCTGTGCCCAGTATGGCATACCACTATGATGCCCTTTCAGCCATCCGCCACGTTCGTGATAGACGCCTGATTGATCGGCCTGATAACTCAGGAGCTGTCTGTTCCGATCACCATCAAGTCCCTTCCCGTTATCCCAGCCACGGATAAAAACACCGCGCAGATCGGGTAACTTACAGCTAGGATAAGCACGGGCAAGCTGAGGATACCGGGAACAGGAAAACGACTGGCCGTTCATCAACAGATAGCCTTGTGGAGGAGTGGCAGATGGCCACGGGATAGGGCTTCCCACAGGGTAGGATTCAAAGCCAACCCACACACCGGATTGGCACGAAAGTATTGCCCCTTTGCTGTCGCGGCCTACAAGTCCATCTGGTGAACACTTTGTATTTGCTACGGCTGTTTTATCCAGCTGTAAATACTCACCTGTGGAAAGGCGACCGTCAGACCGGACTGTCCCCCCACTGACTTTTCCTCCTTTGATTTCCCCTGTGGTTATAATTCCTTTACCACCGACTGCGCGTATCCACTGGCTGTCTGTCATCGTAAAACCGCCACCATAGGTGATGTTCTTCCAGCCTTTATCATTTTTGGTGATTAACCAGCCGTTTTCGCTTGTAACATCACCTTTCAGTGTTGCACTTTGTCCATTGACGTTTCCTGCATTGTTCAGGTTGTTCCCTCCCATATTGATGGCCGTGTTCATCTGGTTCAGCTCCGGTCGTCCCGGTACCTGAAAGCGATACAGGCGATCGCTTTCCTGCAGGTCATCACCCATCATTACGATGGCGATGTGCCCGCCATTGCAGCTGAGTCCATAGTCGCCGGGTTTATCTGTCCATCCACCAAAAACACCGGTTGCTGTGCCATTTTTTCCTATAAATCCGCCCAGACCGGGGAGCAGGCTGGCGATACTGCGCAGGGCATCGTCTTTGATATTCTCCCCTCCGGTGGAGCAGGTCAGGGCCTCCAGACGACCGGTACTCGTGTTACGACGGATGCCGGTGGTATAACTCTGCCCAAAGGGCGAGCGGTTAAGACCCTTCAGATATCCTTTCCGGATTAACTCATCCGCCGTGAAGGTGGCAGGAAGCGTTCCGCTATGCAGGCGGGCATTGTTATCGGCGATGTAGGTCCTGGCTGCAGTATTGTAGGCATCTGCATGAAATGCGGCGCTCTGGTTGCGCATTTCATTCAGGTAGTCTTCAATGTAAGACCAGAACAGCGGCATGAGCAGGCTGATGACAACCAGTCCTCCCAGAATTTCAAGAAGTGCAAAACCTTTATCGTTGTCTTTTTGCATAGTCGTTCCCTCCGGTATTACCAAAGGCCACCGGGATAAAAAGTAAATGCGTACTGTGACGCGCAGAGAAACGGCCCAAAGGGAAGTTCTCTGGTAATGCGTCGTTGTCTGTTACACCACAGATAAAGTAAGGCTCCGCCTGCTGCCGTTGCGACAATCCAGGGGATGTCTCCCGGCGGGGACCAGATGGCAATACCGGCAATCAGAAAAACATCGCCCAGGCCTATGGTTTCTGTTTTCCTGCGGTAAGAGGTGTATTGCCTGAACAGAAGCAACAGCAGGAACCAGAACCCTGCACTGCACAGGCCTGTCAGCCAGTCTCCCTGCCAGAGACGAAATGCGCTGCCGCTTATCAGATACATGATGGTGAAGGGCCGGGGAAGACGGCAGGATGCAGCATCCGTCAGGGTCATCAGTGTCATACATCCGGTCATTATCGTCATAAACAGCACCCCGACAGCGCTGTCATTCTGATAAAGACGCAGGATAATGGCGGCAGCTGCAAGCATCCCGCTCATCAGCGCCAGCCCATGGTGAGGGGGGCGGGCATTCATCCGGGAGAGTCGATAGAGACTCATCTGAACGGCCAGACACTGTATTACCACGGTTATGGCGACCAGCAGTGCCGGGATTATCTGGAGCATGGCAGTTCTCCCGGACTAACGTCCCTGCATGTAAGCGCTGTAAATCTGCCGGGCGTATTTCATCCGGCGGTGAGTGTTACTTTTACTGAAGCCGGCGTTATAACTGCCGAGGCATTCCCAGTTTACGCCGCATCGCTGAAAATGCCGGGCGAGGATCCATGCTCCGGTCTGAATATTCAGGCAGACATTATTCAACAGATCTTTCTCACTCCGGATAATGCCCATTTTTTTCAGCCCGGGAATATGTGTGGAGTTAATCTGCATTATCCCGTAATCGGTACTGATAATTTTTCCTCTGTCATTCCTGTTATGATTAATGGCCCGGGGATTCAGACTGCTTTCCCTGCGGGCAATAATTTTGAGTAATCCTGGATCAATGGAATAACGTTTTCCGGCGGTAATAAAACAACGATCATATTGTTTGTCCTGTGGGGATGCCTGTGCGGAAGGAAGTGAGCATAACAGTGAAAAAATCACTGTCAGGATAAATAACCTGTTCATACAGTGACCTTAAATAAAGCGCCCGGGCGGGCGCTGATGAATGATTAACTGTTGGTTTCCAGTTTGATAGTAGTTTTATCTGCGTTACATACTGTAGACGGGTCAACTTTATTCGTCACATTGCCGTTGATTTTTGTAAACATGGATGAACTGCGCAGGCTGGTGACCAGATCAATACAGTTTTTCTTCGGCACATTGCTGGATTCAATAACGTAGGAGTATTTATCTGAACTGACTTTGATGGTTACCGCACCACCCCAGGCATTTTTCGCCTTATTACCACCGGCGATCATATCGGCAGGCAGGCCACCACTTTCGGTCAGGATTTTGACGTAGTCAGTACCTGTATACTGCCCCTGGAATTTCTGGGCTTTCATTTTGGTGGCGATTGTCTGCAGGTTTTTGAGTTCCTTCTGGTTGTCTGAAGAGGACAGGGTATCGGACATCAGTCCCATCACGGCACCAATAACAATGGCAGCGACGACCAGAACACCGAGAACTTCCAGCAGGGTCATGCCTTTATCATCGTTCTGAAGGTGACGAATATTATGTTCTGAATACGAAGAGGTTATGACGCTCATATTAGCTCCTGAGATTGGTAAAACAGAATTTGGATCGAGGGGAATATAAAGGATGCTGTGTTTACTGCTTCAGCATGTCACTGATGCCGTAAATGGCACTGACCATATTGATGATGAAGAGAAATACCAGCAGACCTGATATAGCAGTAATAATAATGCCGCTTTTTCTGACATTCTTTTTTGCTTCTTCCAGCCAGCGGTCTGCATAAAGCGCCATACTGGCAACACTGTCCTCCCTTTCTGAATTTAAAAGAAGATTATTCACACAGGATTTTGACGGAAAGTCATAACCACAGTTTTTCATGGCCAGTGCCAGTGACTGACCGGATAAGACATTTTTTCTGATAGCACTTATTCGTGATTTTAACCATCGGTTATGTTCTGCATGTTTTTCTATTCTGGTAAGGGCATGAGATAAAGGAATATTTATCTGCAGCATGGATGAAATATTAAAAAGGTAATTCACGCCATGGAAAGTCTGATACAGGGACCATGGCGGGATGCGATCAAGATACCGTCGTCGGGGACCGGTATACAGACTGAATGACATCCTGATGAGAATTGCCAGCAGCAGCAGTCCTGCCAGCAGCCACAAACCATAACCGATAACCAGTCCGGAGGATTTGGCCAGAATGACCATCTGTACTGACCAGCGTTCTTCCGGTGCAAAGGCGCTGATCATCGGAATAACCCGGGTATGAACGTTATACATATTCACCACACAGAGTGTCAGCAGGATGAGCGGATAGAGGCAGACACTCACCAGACTGCTAATCATCTCCTGTCGTCCTTTTGCCGTTTTGACGACCTGAAACATGGCTTCAGCGATATCACCTCGTTCTTCACCGTTACGGATCAGGGCAATTTCATCTTTGGGTACCCAGTCCTTCAGGGCCGGAGAGAGCTGACCACTGCTGCGTATGCTGGCGATACAGTCTGTCGCCAGAAAATACAGGCCGGACTGCCCTTTCTTTTTACCAAAATCCGTTTCCACATCGCAGATGAACTCCAGTGCCCGCATAACCGGTGTGCCGTCCCGGATCATGCCTGCAAGGGACTCGTAAAACGTAGTCCGCCTGAACGTCTTTTTGCCCAGCCAGCGGTTAAGGCCGGACAGTTCCAGTTCCGTATTGTTGAGTCTTTCCAGAATTTTCATATCAGTGCAGCAGCGTATAGCTGTCCTCGTCTACAGGGGATATGTAATGCGCAGCCAGCGGATCGACCTGACCACTGTTGATTTTGCCCAGCAGGTGCTGATTTCGTGTCATACCGCCGAGCTCCCGGTGCCAGTAGGTTTTTGCCTCAATCCGGCCTTTTTCCCGGTAAATCTGGAAAAACTTCGCATCCGGGGAAATCACTTCTGCAATGACGGTCCGGCCGTTCACTCCACGCCAGCAGTGTGGGCAGCCGTTATGGTTACGAAGATACACGGCATCGGGCTGGCAGAAGTTTTCCACCAGGCGTCGTTCTTCATCCGTCCGGGAGCTCTCCACCTCATGCCAGGGGAGGCGGCAGTGGGGACATATCACCTGAACCAGACGCTGGCTGAGCAGGCCGATAAATAACTGCGGATCTGCAATCATCCTTGCCTGAACGCCCTCCATTTCCAGACGCTCAAGAATATTTATCGGGTCGTTAGCATGAAGGGTGGTCAGCATCAGGTGACCGGTCATGGCGGCTTTTATCGCCGTGATGGCGGAGGCATGGTCACGTATCTCCCCGTTCAGGATAGCGTCAGGATCAAGGCGCAGGGCGGACTTAACAGAATCGACCCAGCCCTGAGCGGTATCCATAACGGCCGTCTGAATTGCACCGGGGATACGCCCCTCTGGTGGTGATTCTATTGTGAACAGACGTCGCCGGGGGAGCAGGATCCCTCCGGTATCGTTGAAGCCATACTGTTCCAGATAGGCGGCAGAAGCCGTCCTCAGCGTGGTGGATTTTCCGGAACCGGTGGGGCCAGAGAGGATCACGATGCCCTCCGGTCGCTGCAGCATCCTTCGGACAGCGCGCTCCTGCTCAGGGTGATACCCCAGCATACTGAATGTCGGTATATGCTGACTGTCATCCTTGATCAGACGCAGTACGGCATAGAGTCCGCCCACACACGGATAGTGGGAGTAGCGCGCACCAAACAGTCCGGCCAGTTTCAGGAATCTTTCAGCCAGACGGGCATCCTGGGGGACACCGGGATCAAACTGTGTTCCCTTTATGACGTCAGTCATTCCGGAATAGGTGGCCCCCAGTAATTCCAGCCCCTCATCTTTTCTGACGATATCGAGCAGCTCCAGCTCTCCGTGGACACGGGCCTCCAGATACGTGAAATCCGTACTGTCACGCCCCGGCGTGATGTGAAGATCTGAGGCGCTGAGGGTGGCCGCATGGCTGATATACCCGAGCATTTTTTGCTGTACGGGGTTAATTCCGTTTTCCACCCCGGAAATGACCGTCTCCTGCCTGAGTCGGGCGATCACATCAAGTGTGGTGAACTCAAACGGGGATACTTTACCCGGATAGCGGGAGCACAGGCGGGTCAGATAATCCTGGACGGCACGAAGGTGTTTTTTTCCTTCCACCACTCTGACATGAATTTGTCCTGTTTTATCTGTATCAACAACCACGTATTCCAGAATGTCATCAGGTGGCTGGTCTGCAGGTGCCAGCATAAAATCTCCTTACGGGCAGCGGTACCCGGAAACGATTTTTTTGTGATTAAGGGCCGGGGGAATAATCTGTTCCGACAGCCGGCTGTAAATGGCGGCACTGAGTCAGGGTTGTAGTGTTGTTCTGATACCATTTTGTTCAAGGACAACACTGTCAGTGGTGATCTTTTCCACGCGGAATGTGGTGCCGGGAATGTGTTGCCCTTCTTTTACATCAGCAGTTTGTCCGCCCGGCAGTTGTATCCTGGCGGTTATCTGGGGGTGAACTCCGGATATCTCTGTCAGCCGGGGAATACCGGTAATGGGGGCAGGGGTATCTGTCGTGACGGCTGAACTGCTTTCCTGTGAATGCACAGGCTCAGCTGGTTCTCCCTGCTCCAGGGTTCTGAGTTCATGTCGCACCTTTTCTCTTGCCAGCATGGCTTCATACAGTGCAGTTTCTTCCTGAATCTGTTCCACCTGGAGTTGCCGGTTATTCTGTTGCATGTTGCTGATGGTGCTGGCCGCGACCGTTGTCGGCAGGATCAGGACGGAAAGCAGAAGAGCTTTTGTTTTACTGGACATAATATTTACCTGTGAATTGATAACGGAAACGACCCTCTTCCAGTTGCCTTGTTACGGAGATAAAACGGACGGAGGGTTCACTGAAATGCTCTGCCACCTGGTGCGCCGGAAGTGTCGTCAGTATCTGCAGGTCATACTCCTTCCAGGGGGGCTGGATGGTATTTCCGTCTTCATCGGTGAAGCTGTTGCTGACTTCCTGCCAGTCCATTTTCAGCTGCATCGACCGGGCGAGTGTGGTCAGCCGTTCCTGCAGGAGGGTGTTTTCCGGTAATGCCTCAACGGCAACGGGAGTTTCAGGCATACTGAAGGTGACCGGCAGGGCAAAACCACCGCTATTCCCGTCCGGCATAACCATAAACGGCCGGATGCTGAAAATTTCCCTGACCCGCTGGCTGAATGCGGTCACTGTCGTCCCGGCGATGTTTGTATATGATGCACGCAGATTGCCGCTGTTCCCGGTGGCAGCACACTCGGCGAGTGAATATCGCCAGCCGGCGACCGACACCGGCAGGCGTGACCATACGTCACTGCATCCCCGGATAAAATCTCCGGTTTCCGGCATACTCAGCCACGGTGGTGTGATCCGTTCCTCTGCGGCTTTTTGTGCCGCTTCAGCAAGTGCTGCTTTTTCTGCCTTCAGGCGTTCATAGTACTGCCAGCCATACCATGCAGTACCCAGAAGGGTGAGTATGAGTAATACCGGAATAAGCTGTGGCCCACGGGATACGGGGTGAAGGCGTGCTTCTGCCGGATATTTCCCTGCACCTGTCAGGGTTTCCAGTGGCAGGGGACCTCTGCCGTCAGGCCCGTTAAACGAGGGCGGTTCATAACATGTCCAGCCGTGTTCAGGCGCGCTGTTAATGGTGAGGAATATTTCCCGGGCCTCCCTGATTTCCTCCCGGGTTCCCACCAGGTCACTGACCAGGATGCCGTCAACAGCAGAAACAAAACCATAAAGTTCTGTATCGTTTGCCTGTGACAGTTCAACGATAGCGTATCCTCCTGGCTCGAGCAGGGGCAGGATAAGCATGGCGAGAGAGAAATACCTGCGGCTGCCTTTGGGGAGTGTATTCTGGCTGACGGCTGCAACCATGATGTGACGATCGGTATCTTCCGTACTGAGATACTCACAGGAAATATAGCGTACTGCCCCCAGACTGCGGGCAAACGTCCGGGGGTTTTTATGGCTTGCGGGCAGTGTTTTCCAGTCCATTCCGGCAAGAAATACATTCCGTCCTGCCGTCAGCGGAAACACCTGTCGCTCTGTCGGTGAAATATCTGTCACGATAGTCCTCCTTCTGCAAATCAGATGATATTGGGCGTGATCAGCACCACGAGAATGGTGTCGTCGTTTTCACTGTTGATCCCACCGCCAAGACCGAAGAATCCCGGTGTGCCGACACCCTGTTTTCCACTGCGACGCCCTGACTGCTGGAAGCCACTGATAATGACTGTCTGCCCGGATTTCAGGTCCACTGTCTGGTTGATGGTTTTCAGATCCACATTCGGCAGCTGGGCTTTGCTTCCACCACTCTCGTAATTCTCAATAACCGGTTTGTCGGAGAGACTCATGGAATAGAGCAGCTGCAGTGTCTGTGAGTCCGGGAGAATGAACGGCAGAAGGGTCATATTAAAACCGGTGGTGATAGTGGCCGCATTCAGGGAGGTGGATGAGCCGACATTGGCGGTGGTATCCGTCGTCACACTCTCAATGTAGCTCTGCTGATTGGCAATCTGCATCGGTACCGGGGTCAGGTTTTTGGTCACGGCGGAATTCCGGGTTACCACACTGACATCTCCCTGGGAAGAGAGTGCTTTCAGGAAGGCTTTTGAACCGGTGAGTTTCCCGTTCACAATGGAAACACCACCAGTGACGGTATCGCTGGCTGCACTGGTGAATGTGCTGCCGAGGCTCAGTCCCAGCGTTCTGTCGCTGAAGACTGCGTTCCAGTCGATACCTGCCTGCTCATTACGGGTTTTCCGGATACTCAGAATTTCCACATTCAGCACCACCTGGCGCTTCATTTCTTCATTGCGTTTTTCAATGAACGTCCGGACCGTTTCCAGTACCTGTGGGGTGTCCGTGACGGTGATAAAGCCCGTCGACATGAACATGCGACCAATACCCGGCGTCAGCATTGATGAGACAGCATTTTTCACATCCTGATACAGCGCAGATTTCATATCCACGGTGGTGGTCTGGGTATTACTGGCATCACCGGAAATGGCATCCGATGCTGTTCCACCTGATGAGCCATTTGATGACATGGTACCGCTGACCACGGTGGCATTATAGGCAACCTGGCTGTCCATATAGGTCACCGGGAAGGTCCGGGTATCAAGATAATAGAACGTGATATGTGAACCATCATAACGCCAGGAAATCCCGAGACGGGAAGCGACCGCATTCAGCAGTGATGTCAGTCCTGAAGCCTTCAGTTCAGGAAGTGACGCCGTATTTCCCTGCAGGCGGGGAAGTGTCGTGTCAGAACTGCCTATGGCGGCCAGTGGAACCATACCGCCGGTATCCGGCGGTGGTACTGTGCCCTGGATTTGCTGCGTACTGCCGGAGGTGGTCACGCTCAGATACGCCTGTACATCAGGGGTGATCCTTACAGGAATATGACAGTTTTCCGAGATCCGCTGGGCCACCTGCTGAAGGGTGATGCTCTGCCGGGTGTTAATGATAATCGGACAGCCGGGCACCGCATTACCGGGGTTTTTATCCGTGACCGGACGGGGATTGATCCACTGACGTGGGGATTCCTTTACAACCGGTGTCCGGTTTCGCAGCTCAGCGATCATTTCCCGGGCCCGTTGTTGTTCAGCAACGGCGTCTTTTCTGGTGTTCTCTGCCTGTCGGAAACTGGTACAGCCCTGCAGCAGAGTGGCTGCAATCATAATAGCAAGAAGTTTTTTGTTCATAGATAAATCCGTGAGTTATTCAGAGTCCGGCCTAATTCATCCAGATGATGACCTGATCGGGGATCACAGCAGGGAGCGTGATGGAAATACGCCGCCCACGGGTGTCCAGGAGGCGACCGTTTTCCACTCTGGCAAGCAGGGCCGAATCACCACTTTGTTCCAGGAGGGCACCCATAAGGCCGGGTTTTTCTTTTGCCCAGACAAAAACGCGCTGCTGACTGATGAGGTGGCTGACGTTTTTCGTGGCGGGCAGACCGAGCTGTGCTGACGTGAGCTGACCACCGGCAGCACGTCGTTCAGGGTGCTGATACAGGTAATCGTTGATGGCATTCATATAACGAATAAAGTCTGCAGCCTGCTGTGTGATTTCAGCGGTCTGCTGATGGTGCACAGTACGGCTGAGGTGACTGTGGAACCAGAAATTACCAATGGCCATAATGACCATAATGAAACCCGTAACCCATCCCATAGGTTATTCCTGCGGGCGGTCTGTCACACGGAGCAGGCATTGTGCAGTGCTGGTCCGGGCATACAGCGGTTTTTCAGCCGGGGTATAGAGTGCAAAGAGCTGCTCCAGCGCCTGGCGGAAACTGCCGGTGAAAACCAGAGGGGCATCGATGCTGTAGTTGACAGGTGTTTCCCAGCGCAGTGTCCATGTGCCGTGCGGGCATTTTTCGGATGATGTCCAGCGGGCCAGTCCGTCTTTCAGGGTGGTCCCCTTTTCCATTTTCCACTGCCGTGGCGGTATGACCTTCTGCTGTGGTGGCACTACCGGTTTCGTGGCCACCGGGGCTGGCGTGGTTGTTCTGCTCTCTGGAGTTCCGGATGTCCCGGTGGTGGTCTGAGCCCGGGAAACGCTGACGGCAGGTGTCACTGGTGTCGGGCCTGCCGGCGTTGCGGCGCTGCCCCTGAACGGATTACGCGGTGTATCAGCAGCTTTCTGTGAACCCTGCGGTGCCGTGACGTCGACCGGCGGTGTTGCAGAGGTCGTGACAGTCAGTATTTTCCTGTTCCAGTCCATATGTCCGTAAAGCTGCTGGCCGGCCAGCAGCGCATTCAGTGCCCGGTGCCACTGGTCATTAACGGACCAGACGGGGAGGCGTTTGTTCAGTGCCGGTATGGCAGCGTTCTGTTGCCGGAACTGCCAGCCGGGTGGTAGCAACTGGCGTATCCAGTCACTGACGGAGCGCTGATGTGCCTCACGTAAATAAACGACGGATGACTGACCGGGTTTACCGGTCATAACCAGTGCGGGCAGCTGTGTGGCCTGAAGGAGCGGACGGGGAGGCAGTGCGGTACTCTGGCTGCTGACTGCGGTTGTGGGCGTCGCTGTTGTTGTCGGGCGGGGCGGCGTCACAGGGCGGGTCACCGGTGGCGGAAGCAGACGTTTTTGCGTATGGGCGATAATGGCAGCGCTTTCGCGAATTTGTCCGTCGACGAACACCAGAGCCGGAGGCGTGGTGTCAGGAACAGGCGTGGCATTAAATGCCGTACAGCCGCTGAGTAATGACGGCAGAAGGAGTGTAAGTGATTTCTTTTTCATAGAATAAATCCGGTATGTATCGGGTTACGGTATAAGACAGGTGGCTGGTAACAGGTCTTCAGATAAATATAATTTCATCAGGATATTGATGATGAACATTCATGTTCGGGGTGATTATGAAAACTAAAACATTCCGGTTCCGGAAATATAAAAAGAAAAACGTCCTGCTGCAAATGATAGTTTCCAGAAAACAAGTGATATTGTTTTTCAGAACTGGAACATTATTTTATTTCTTGCCTGTTATTGAAACATGTCCGGTTATGATCTCCGAATGGCAGGTATCAATAAAATCACTTTTCCCCGATTGTGTGTCAAAGTCAACGTGGGTGAATCTGTGTACATCCTGCCATATGGTGAAACAGACAGGACAGGTAACAGGTAGTTTACCTTCAGCTATTTTTTCGCAGCTTTCAACCAGTTGCTGCGCCTTGTTGTATCTGACGTTATAGCCATTTGTGCAAAGCGTTTCATACCCATGAGCTCCTGTAACTATATGTGTGGCGATTCTTTCGTGGACTCTCCCATTAATTAATAATTGTTCACGTGTTGTGATTGTTCTCATGCCTGTTTCTCAATTGGTCATAACAGAAAATAATCTGCATTCCTGAAAAATATCGCGCTTGTGAAATATTTAATTTTTACCCCCTTTTATGGGGGATGAAAAGCAGGCTGTCAGGCTATAACTGAACGCGGTTTCTGGATTTTGGTGCTAATGTCACATCTTTCCATTCACAGCTGCTTCCGGGAATACGCTCTTTGCGTCGTATTATACGGGAGTTCTGACACACAATAATTAAGCCATTGTCTGCCGTCTGAAATGGCATTATAGCGATGTTTATATCTTCTGTTGCAGGAATATAACTGACTTTCTTTTCACATGTATTGGTGTATATGACAACTCTGAATTTTTCTGCGGACATTTTCAATCCTCTTTTAAACCAGAATATCCCGTGAGGGCATTCTTTGTGAAAAAGATGCCGGAAAAATTCCGGCACGGGGATTAAACCTGTTGTGGTTCTGAGTTATCCGGAGCGGTTACCGGTTCGCTGACATCCGGAACCTTTTCCGGGGCAGGCATGACCAGTGGACGTGTCAGGGCTGTAAGTCCTTCACCGGATAAACCCACCTCTTTCAGCAGGGAGTCGATGAGCGGAGCCTGTGTACGGTAAGCCAGAGCGGCGGTTACTGCCTGTTCAGCGAGATTTCCGCCACTTATGTCGGTTGTTGCTGTTTTACCGCGGGTAACACCGCCATTCAGACCATCCACCTGAATGATTTTAATACCGTCAATGGATTTCATTGGTTCTGTGGACTTCTCTATGACGGCAGGTAATGCATCCAGCAGGGCAAGACGGAAGCGGAGGCTGGTCTGCTCATCCGAAAGCACGTTAATGGCATCGTTCAGTGCGCGCTGTGCTTCTGCTTCTGCCAGACCTTTCTGACGGGTGGCCTCCGCCAGTTCAATAATTGCTGCTGCCTGGAGTTCGGCTGCTTCTTTTTCAGCCTGTGCGCGAACCGTCAGTTCAACCGCTTTCGTTTCAGCTTCCTGAGCAGCAGCAATCAGGGCAACCTGTTTGGTACGGTCGGCCTCCGCAGTCTGGCGGGTGGTTTCCACATCCTGCTGGGCCTGTACGGCCTCAGCCAGTGCTTTACTTGCCCGGGCTTCTGCCTGTGACTGCTCTTCCGATTTTGCCGCCACGGCAATGGCTCTGGCCTGGCTGGCGATTTCGGTTGCCTGCTGTTGCTCAATTTCCCGTATGGCCACTTCCCGTTCGGCTTCGACCTGGCGGGTACGCACTATCTGCTGTCGTTCGATTTCGGCTTCCTCTATCTTACGTTCAGCCAGAATTCGCGCGGATTCTGCTTCACGACGTCGTTCAGCTTCAATAGCAGCAATACTGGCACTCTGCTCTGCCGTACGGGTTTTTACCCGTTGTTGTTGCTCCAGAGTCATGAAGGCTTCCTGCTGTTCAATCTCCAGACGTCGGGAGAGGGCATCCCGGTTTTTTTCCCTGATGGCCACTTCAACATCCTGCTCAACTTCGTTGCGTTCGCGGCGACGACGTTCTGTTTCCTGGGTCAGAAGGGTCAGGCCTTCAGCATCAAAGGCATTGTCAGGATTAAAATGTACCCGTGCAGTCTGGTTGAAACTTGTCAGCGACACACTTTCAAGCTCCAGACCGTTTTTGGATAAGTCTTCCGCAACGGTGTTCTGCACACCCTGAACAAAGTTCTCGCGGGCATCCTGTAAATCCTGCATGCTCATTCTGGCCGCCGTGGCCCGTAGGGCATCAACAAATTTATCCTCGACCAGACTACGCAGATCTTCAGGTGTGAGCGTGCGTTGTCCCAGCGTCTGGGCTGCAGTGGATATTCCTTCGGCTGATGGTTTTACCCGAAGAAAAAAGGCAACGGCAACATCAACACGCATGCGGTCGCGGGTTATGAGACTTTCAGCCGCTGCACGACTGACTTCCAGCTTCAGGGTGTTCATGTTGACGGGAATTGTTTCGTGAAAAATGGGCATAACAATTGCTCCGCCACTCATTACCACTTTTTGGCCTCCCAGACCTGTGCGGACAAAGGCCTGCTCTGCCGATGCCCGGCGGTACAGGCGGGCAAATATCAGCCCGATAACGAACAGGGTGAGGACCAGCGCTATAACGGTAAACAACCATCCCGGAAGATTAAACATAGTGAGAACCTCTGTATATGTCGGGATTAAAGAACATCCGGCCAGGGATTCAGTTCGCCCAGCCAGCGGGAACCGGAAAGACGGCAGACAATAATCACTTTGTCTCCTCGTCTGAATTCTTTCCCGGCCTCCGGCTCCAGCAACAGGTAATGAACCTGCCCGAAGCGGTCTGTGAAGCGACCTTCACAGGGGGAACCCGCCACTGCGTGATAACCAGTGATGGTGGCCATACAGCCGATGAATGCCTCCTCGGTGAGCGCCGTTGTTTCATCACGGGGTAACCAGGGGGCAATCAGTCTGCCGGTGCGGTGTACGAGAGGACATGTCAGCAGCAGGCAAAGTGGTGCAAGGAGAATGTTCGGAGCAGGAGCCTGCAGCAGATGAATAATAAGACCCTGCAGGAGAATGCCGGATATACCAAAAAAACCTGCCAGCATACAGAGGACGATCAGCAGGGGGATCCGTCCGATGTTCAGCCAGTCCAGCGCCTCTCCTGTCAGACCCTCCGGTAAATCAGGTGTATCCATAGCTGAAGAGAGGGAGTGTCCGCAGAGCAGGGCGATAAGTTCAGCGATACCAGTAAGCAGAACAAAAGTCAGGGCTGCCAGATAGGGTGCGTTATACGCGGTAAGTAACGTCAGTGTCATTTTTCCTCCTGTGGCAGGTCAGTCAAACAACATTATGGCGTGAAGCTTCCGCTTCTTTAATTGTCAGAAGAAGCATATCGTCAGTCATCAGAAGACAAGGGGATGTCTGCAGGAGGGGATGATAACAACAGAAGCCTCACGCCGGAATGCGCTTTATGACAACCGGAGAGGACGGATAATAAAAAATGGGACATCCACATCAGCAAACCGCGATTTGCGAAAAAAAGTCAGCGGAGAGTGGCTGCCGTTGTGGCTGTCCCGGTATTTCAGTGTAAAAGCAGACAGTTGTCCATGCCCCATTCCTCTTCCGCTAAACCTGAATGGCCCACATGAAGAATGCGTGACAGCATATTTCTGCCGCTGCCGTTCAGACTGCATTCGCGCCCGTGTGCGAGCATAAAACCTTCATCCCGGAATATCTCTTCAACCTCAGACGTGTTGATGGTGGCCGGATGGATTAATGAAAATGCCACCGGTCTGATCATTCTGCCCGTGGTGGAAAAGGTGTCCCCGGTGCTGTTCAGCTGCAGGATATGACGTTTCCCGGTCTGTGCGCGGGAAAGTGTCTCACTCAGTAACTGGTCATTCCATGCGCACGTGCCAATCTGCCATCCCAGACTCCTGCACGTGGCAAGAGCCGAGCGGAAGCGGTACAGGTCGTATAATGCTGCGTTATTGCCACTTTCCAGCAGTGATTTCAGGGTGTTTGCTACCGGTATGTCTGAATTGGTGGCCAGCAGTTTTCGCAGGGTAGTGAACTCTTCAGCCATTCCTCTGAACTCGCGCATCTGACGGGCAGTGTCAAGCCAGTTCAGCAGGTAACGCCGGCGACGCCGTTCGTTGTTTATGTTGTCCGGGGCGGTGGAGAGTGCTTCGAGCATATTCTCCAGTAACAGAATGACAGGGTTTTCCTGGGATAGAATGGTCATAAAGGCGTCCTGAAAAAATGCCCGACAGCCGCTCTCCGTACACCCTCAGGTGTCACCGGTGCCGGGCATTGTGGAAACAGAAGGGAAAAAAATCCCGGCCATAAAGGCCGGGAAAAGTCGTCAAATTAAGACAGCAATTTTCATGTCAACGCTCCGTCATCAGATACCAGGTGCAGGAGCAGGGCGATCCTCGACTCCGGCAGAGGCTGGGCATCAAGCCGGAGGAGGTACTGGTAACGCGCTTTTGTCAGCCAGAGGGTGGAGGCAGCATCCAGCTCCTCCCTGGCTGCCGGATTGAGCGCAGGATCCGGGTACACTTTCATCAAAGACTGAACGATATCCTCCCTGACGGTTTTGATTTCACCGGCCATTTTCACGAAGTCCAGAAAGGCACTGTGACGGCGAAGGTGAGTGAAGCTGTGGCTTTCGGGGTCTGCTTTCAGGAAAAAGTAACCGGGAAACACGGCGTGTATATGTCGACGGTAACCACAGACTTTATCCGTGCGGCGGACCTTTTTCAGTATCAGGGGTGTCCAGGGAAGGACGTGTTGTTCGGAAAGCCAGGAAAAGAGATGTTCGCGGTTTTTACCGGCAGGGATGTACTGTGCCAGATACCAGTTGCGTTGATGTAATTCACTGATATTCAAAATCCGGAACGCTCCGCGAAAATCGATCCCCGCAGGGGGGCTTCGATGTTGTTGTGAACGGCGAATACATAAAGCATGTGTCGGAAACAGCGGCTGACCCACGTTCAGCCTGGCCTGCAGTTCTGACAGGCACATGATTTACGCACTCTTGTAAGCCTTGTGGACGGTTTCGAGGCGGGCGAAAACCGACAACTCCTGCAAACAGGATTAATGGCTGGAAAATATATTACATAAGGATGTATCTGTGGCAAGAGCGAGGATAAGCAGTTGAATAGATCGTTATATTTGATAAGGCAGAATATTATTCTAAACTTGATGTTGTGTGCGGGATATTAGATCGTTTAAAAAAATTCGGCGATCTCTTCTACTGGAAAAGAAGAAAAAAGCAGCATAAAAGATCGTTTGTGAAATTGTTCATTTTTTTGACAGAGTTCAAAAAAACGACGCTTTTTAGGGGGTTAAAGAGGGCAACTGTAACTCTGAGAAATCGTGTCGGCTTTTCAAAGCGGTGGAAAAGGGGTATATTGCGGATCGTTATGCAGTGGCTTTTGGGATCCTCGCGGTCCGGAAAGCCAGAAAACGGCAGAATGCGCCATAAGGCATTCAGGATGTATGGCAGAAACGACGGCAGTTTGCCGGGGCCGGAAGGCTGAAAAAAGTTTCAGAAGACCATAAAGGAAAACCCCCATCATCTTTCCTCGAAACTTGGCGGAATCAGAGAAAGATAATGGGGGCCTCACAGAATACGGGATAAGTATATATGAAACCGTGTCAGAGATTCAACCCTTTGCAGTGCATTAACGCACGGCAATCTGTTCCCGCCATAAGCGACAGCTTGTGGCGGCCCTGAACCAGACCTCATTTACTGAAAGCACATACCGTCAGGTAAAGAACCCGAATCCGGTGTTCACACCCCGTGAAGATGCCGGAACGCTGAAGTTCTGCGAAAAACTGATGGAAAAGGCCGTGGGCTTCACCTCCCGTTTTGATTTTGCCGCGCATGTGGCGTATGCCCGTTCGCGCGGCCTGCGCCGGCGTATGCCGCCGGTGCTGCGCCGCCGGGCGATTGATGCGCTGCTGCAGGGGCTGTGTTTCCACTATGACCCGCTGGCCAACCGCGTGCAGTGCTCCATCCCCACGCTGGCCATTGAGTGCGGACTGGCGACGGAGTCTGAGGCCGGGAAACTCTCCATCACCCGTGCCACCCGTGCCCTGAAGTTCCTGTCTGAGCTGGGGCTGATAACCTACCAGACGGAATACGACCCGACAATTGGCTGTAACATCCCGACCGACATCACGTTCACGCCGGCACTGTTTGACTCACTCGATATCTCAGAAGAGGCAGTGGCTTCCGCACGCCGCAGCCGCGTGGAATGGGAAAACAGGCTGCGCAAAAAGCAGGGGATGGATGCGCTGGGTATGGATGAACTGATAGCGAGGGCCTGGCGTTTTGTGCGCGAGCGTTTCCGCAGTTATCAGGCAGAGCTTAAGTCCCACGGCATGAAACGTGCCCGTGCGCGCCGCGATGCAGGCAGGACCCGTCAGGACATTGTCACCCTGGTGAAACGGCAGCTGACACGTGAAATCGCGGAAGGGCGTTTCCGGGGAAGCCTGGAGGCCGTGAAGCGCGAAATCGACCGTCGCGTGAAGGAACGCATGATAATGTCGCGGAACAACAACTACACACGGCTGGCCACTGCCTCACCCTTAGTTTGACCTCATCTGAATAATCCGGCCTGCGCCGGAGGCTTCCGCACGTCTGAAGCCCGGCGACGCACAAAAAAGCAGCACAGCACACAAAAAACAGCCTCATCATCTGCCTTCCGGCTCGCCTTGCTCCCCCTGTTTTTCACGCAAAACACGTCTCACAGACGGGGAATTCTGTTTATCCACATTTAACTGCAAGGGACTTCTCCGTAAGGTTACAACCGTTAATGCTATAAAGCGCCAGCCGCAGGCGTTACAGGGTGCAATGTTTCTTTTAAACCCCAGTACTGTATTTCCTTTAAACTACTTAACTACTTCCATTTAAAAAAAAGACCTATTCAGTGCCTGTCCTGTGGACAGACAAATATGCACCTCCCACGCTGACGCGCGGGCCCCGAACCTCACCGTTCTGAAACCACAACAAAAAGACATCAGGAATAAAAACACCACACAAACGCAGCACCGTGCCTACCCCTCATAACTGAAAAGCGAGGCCGCCCCCGCCCGAAGGGCGGGAACAACATCGCTTTTAATTATGAATGTTGTAACTAAGAATCCTCATCGCTGTCAGTCTTCTGGCTGGAAGTCCTCAGTACACGCTCGTAAGCGGCCCTGACGGCCCGCTAACGCGGAGATACGCCCCGACTTCGGGTAAACCCTCGTCGGGACCACTCCGACCGCGCACAGAAGCTCTGTCATGGCTGAAAACGGGTATGGCTTAGCAGGGCTGGGGATGGGTAAGGTGAAATCTATCAATCAGTACCGGCTGACGCCGGGCTTCGGCGGTTTTACTCCTGTGCCATATGCAACAACGGAGTGCCGCCTTCCATGCCGCTGGCGCGGCATATCCTGGTGACGATATCTGAATCGTTATATACTGTGTATATACGTAGTAATGACGAGGTGATAAATGGCACAGGTTAATATGAGTTTAAGAATCGACGCTGAACTGAAGGATGCTTTTATGGCCGCTGCAAAAAGCATGGACCGTAATGGCTCTCAGTTAATTCGGGATTTTATGCGCCAGACCGTTGAACGGCAGCATAATACCTGGTTCCGTGACCAGGTTGCGGCAGGACGTCAGCAACTCGAGCGCGGCGATGTGCTTCCCCATGACATGGTCGAATCTTCTGCCGCTGCATGGCGGGATGAAATGAGCAGGAAGGTTTCCGATAAATGATGGAGATATTCTGGATCATGCTGGCCAGCCAGGACAGGAAGCGCATTCGTGAGTACATTGCGGAGCAGAACCTGATGGCCGCCATTGAACTGGACGAACGGATTGGTTATTCAGCCAGCAGCCTGGCCGGGCAGCCGTATAAAGGTCGCAACGGTCGTGTGGAAGGAACCCGGGAACTGGTTATTCACGGGGGAACCGCAGAATTCGGAAAAAATCGTACGCTAAGCTAACGGTGTTCTCGTGACAGCTCTTTGACTAGGCTTTCTAAGGCCATTCTGATAGCCCTGACTTCCTGAAAAGCCATGGCTAAAATTTGTGCGGCTAAAAGGGATAACCGATGGTAAAGTAAGTTATCCCTGTCGAGATACTGAAAAGCGTTATCCTCGTTTTTCCCAAAACTGTTTTGCCAGTTCGCTCAGAGCGCTAGTTAACTGAGCGACAGATTTCGCACTTTGCAAATTATTCTGCCCGGTCTGTACATTGGTATCAGCAGCATCGCGTATATTGATAATACTGCGGTTTATGTCTTCACTTACTGCTCCCTGCTGCTCGACCGCAGTCGCTATTTGCGCGTTCATGTCGGTAATTTCGTTAACGCGTTGGCCAATTCCATCAAGAGCTGTAGCTGCTTCCTCTGCGTGAGCTACACTCGTGTGCGCTTGCCGACTACTTTGCTCCATGACTGTAACAGCGGATTGCGCTCGCTCTTGTAGAGCGCTGATCATGCTTTGAATATCCGTTGTCGATTGCTGTGTGCGAGCAGCAAGACTGCGAACCTCATCGGCGACAACAGCAAAACCACGCCCCTGCTCACCAGCACGCGCGGCCTCAATTGCTGCGTTGAGTGCCAACAAATTCGTTTGCTCGGCGATCCCTCGTATAACGTCAAGAACTTTTGATATCTCGTTACTTTGACCTTCAAGCTCATGAATAACCTGAGTGGCTTGCCTAATTTCACCTTCAAGGGCAGTGATTGACTGGCTTGTGTGGGCTACCAGACGCTGGCCAGATGCCGTCTCAGTGTCTGCTCTTCCGGCCGCATCTGCAGCATGCTGTGCATTGCTCGCAACCTCTTGAATGCTTGCCACCATTTGGTTTACTGCCGTTGCTATTTGATCTGTCTCTGCCTGCTGCTCAACTGTAAGTACATTGCTTGACTCAATATCCTTTAGTAGGCCTCGGGTGTGTTCGCTAAGCCGATTTGATGCATCACCTATGCGACCTACTATGGCGCCTGTTTCAGCTTGCATCATTCGTAAAGCAAACTCTATTTGGCCAAACTCATCGGTGCGCCCAGTGTAGAGGGATTGACTTAATGGGTTATTGGAAATATTCCTGGCTCTTTCAACCAGTCTTCCAAGAGGAGAGAGAATAGCCAAAACACTAACAGAGCTTAAGCTTCCTGACATTAAAGTGGCTAACAATAAGCTGCTTATTGATGTATCAGTAAGCATGCCGGCAGCCATTGCGCTTGATATAATACTACCCCATATGAGCAAGAGTATTTTCACGGAAAAGCTAGCAGCCAATTTCGGCCTCGCGGCCTTCCCGCTTCTCAATTGAGCATATAATTTTTCCGCAGCCAAAACCTGCTCAGGTTCAGGCTTGGTCCTTACAGACTGGTATTCAACAATCGAACCATTCTTAGCTATTGGCGTTACATAAGCACTTACCCAATAGTGGTCGCCATTTTTACAGCGATTTTTTACTAGCCCCATCCATGAGCGGCCAGATTTTAATGTACTCCACATATGCTCAAATGCAGCAGGCGGCATATCTGGGTGTCTTACGATGTTGTGAGGCTGGCCTAATAGTTCTTCCTCAGTGAAACCACTGATTTTAATGAAGTCAGGATTAACGTACGTGATATGGCTTTGAGGGGAGGTAGTCGAAAGAATATTGGCATCTTTTGGGAGTTCTAAGTTTCGACCCGTCACTGGTAAATTCTGGCGCATAAGAACCTCAAGGGTTGGCTGTTTTATTTTATTGTTTTCGGCATTAAGCCCAATTTCTTGAGCGTTACGATAAAGCTAGCATGGAAACGATAGGTGCAAGCAAGTTAAGGGTTGCATCGCGCATGTCAATCTAGGCTATACCCTAACTTGATGTCAGGCAGGGCCGCGCCGCTTCGTCAGAATAGAGTCTGCTTTCCCATTTTTTGACACATGCCCGCGAAGGTTATAGATTTCAGCCTGACAGAAATGGGCTTTGAGGCACAACGGAACAGAAAGTGCACTTAAGCCGCCTTCAACCAAGGAGACATCGTGCAGGGGCACCGCATCGGCTACGTCCGGGTCAGCAGCTTTGACCAGAACCCGGAACGCCAGCTGGAACAAACCCAGGTGAGCAAGGTGTTCACCGACAAGGCATCGGGCAAGGACACCCAGCGCCCCCAGCTCGAAGCGCTGCTGAGCTTCGTCCGCGAAGGCGATACAGTGGTGGTGCACAGCATGGATCGGCTGGCCCGCAACCTCGATGACCTGCGTCGCTTGGTACAGAAGCTGACTCAGCGCGGCGTGCGCATCGAGTTCCTGAAGGAGGGCCTGGTGTTCACTGGCGAGGACTCGCCGATGGCCAACCTGATGCTGTCGGTGATGGGGGCCTTCGCTGAGTTCGAGCGCGCCCTGATCCGCGAGCGGCAGCGTGAGGGCATCGCCTTGGCCAAGCAGCGTGGCGCGTACCGGGGCCGCAAGAAAGCCCTGTCCGATGAGCAGGCTGCTACCCTGCGGCAGCGAGCGACGGCCGGCGAGCCCAAGGCGCAGCTTGCCCGCGAGTTCAACATCAGCCGGGAAACCCTCTACCAGTACCTCCGCACGGACGACTGACACATGCCGCGTCGCTTGATCCTCTCGGCCACGGAGCGGGACACCCTGCTTGCGCTGCCGGAAAGCCAGGATGACCTGATCCGCTACTACACCTTCAACGACTCCGACCTGTCGCTGATCCGCCAGCGACGCGGCGACGCCAACCGCCTCGGCTTCGCCGTGCAGCTCTGCCTGCTGCGCTACCCCGGTTACGCGCTGGGAACCGACAGCGAGCTGCCCGAGCCGGTCATCCTGTGGGTGGCGAAGCAAGTCCAGGCCGAGCCGGCGAGCTGGGCAAAGTACGGCGAGCGCGACGTGACCCGTCGCGAGCATGCCCAGGAACTGCGCACCTACCTGCAACTGGCCCCGTTCGGCCTGTCCGACTTCCGCGCCCTGGTGCGCGAGCTAACCGAGCTGGCCCAGCAGACCGACAAAGGCTTGCTGCTGGCCGGTCAGGCCCTGGAGAGCCTACGGCAGAAACGACGCATCCTGCCGGCGCTGAGCGTGATTGACCGGGCCTGCTCGGAAGCCATTGCGCGAGCCAATCGGCGGGGGTACCCCGCCCCCGGCCGACCACTCCCCGCGGTCTTTGGG
>OCAF01000075.1_pt1 | contig 56186 bp, 37 predicted proteins | sample 1477101 | NCBI WGS metagenome assembly OCAF01 (sample SAMEA2580286, study PRJEB22360) | human gut metagenome | biome: human gut; feature: human-associated habitat; material: faeces | place: Denmark | collected 2008/2010
ATCCGACACGGGTGCGGGGGGGGGGGGGCCGATGCACAACGGCTTCCACACCATCAACTACCGCGTGGCGGACGATCTGACCGCGGCCGTGTTCGTGCCGGACTACGAGCTGTCCACCGAAAAGGCCCGTCAGGCGTTGCCGACTGAGATTCCGTTCAAGGACGCCGTGCACAACGTCTCCCGTGTGAGCCTGCTGCCGGCCGCCATGAACCCCGCGATGCTGGCCTCCGGCTCGCGTCAGAACGCCAACGCACTGCTGTTCGCGGCCACGCAGGACCGCCTGCATCAGCCGTACCGCGCCTCGCTGATGGAGCCGTCTTGGGCGCTGATTGAGAAGATGCGCTCCCACGGCTTCGCCTCCACCGTGTCCGGCGCCGGCCCATGCGTGCTTGTGCTGCACCATGGCGACGCCCACGAGGAGCTTGAACAGATCGCCGCCGAAGAGCTGGCATCCGGCCATTGGCGTGTGCTGCATCTCGCGGTCGACACCAAGGGCGTGCAGGTGGAACGCGCATGAGCATCCCGCTGATTCTCGCCTCCCAGTCCCGTCCACGCCGTGACGTGCTGTTCTCCGCCGGCATCTGCCCGACCATCCGTGTCTCGCACGTCGACGAGCCTGCCGCGCTTGAACGCGAGGCGGCCGCGCTTGGCGTCACCGTGAACGACCTGAGCGTCGAACAGCGTGTGATGATTCTCGCCACGGCGAAGGCCGAGGCCGTGCACCAGGCGTATCGCAACATCGCCGATACCGCGGCGCACGCGCGCGGGGAGCGCGTGGTCGGCTTCCCGCTCCGGGCAGCAGACGATCGCGACGCATCCTCGGCGGGCACAGCCGCACGCACGGACAGCGCGCAGTCCGCCGACGAGACGAAGACCCGCGATTTCTCCGGCATCGCCATTCCCACCGTCGCCGAGCCGATCGCCGATTTCGTGGATGGCCGTCCAAGCCTGACCCGTTCGAAGGCCGGCCCGCTGATTCTCGGCTGCGATTCCATGTTCCTGCTGGACGGCGAATGCTACGGCAAGCCGCATAGCGAAGAGGTAGCGCGCGAACGGCTGCGTGCCATGCGCGGTGCCACCGGCGAGCTGTGGACCGGCCATTGCCTCATCGACTTCGCGTCGGGCCGCATGGTGCGCGGCGCCAGCAAAGCGACCCTGCACTTCTGCGAATATTCCGACCTGGATATCGAACGCTACATCGCCACCGGCGAGCCGCTGGAAGTGGCCGGATCGTTCACTTTGGAAGGTTTCGGCGGCGCGTTCATCGACTCGATCGAAGGCGATCCGCACGGCATCATCGGCCTGAGCCTGCCGTTGGCGCGCCGTCTGGCGGCGCAATTGGGCGTCGAATGGACCGATCTGTGGAACGTCACGCGCTCCGACCTCGCGCCGGACGCCGAATATGATGCGAAAACGGGTGCCGCGAAGCCGCTGCCGCCCAAGGAGAACGTGCACCAGCCGGGAGACGGCTGGGTCGACTGCGCCTGCGGCCGCAAGCATTGGGGTACGAACGGCGCGTCCGGCGTGCTCTTGGCCCGCCGCAGCGAGACGACCGGTGAGGTGACGCACGTCGTCATGCAGCACCGCGCGGTATGGAGCGCGGAAGGCGGCACGTGGGGCATTCCCGGCGGTGCCACCGCCGATGGCGAAAGCCCGATCGAGGGCGCACTGCGCGAATCGTACGAGGAAGCCAACATCACGCCGGAGGACATCGACGTGGTCGGATCGTACTGCGAGGACCACGGCCCATGGTCGTACACCACGGTGTTCGCCTTCGAAAAGCCGGGGCACCGCGTCGAACCCAAGGCCAACGACGACGAAAGCATGGAGATCGAATGGGTGCCGGTCGATGACGTGCCCAACCGCAAGCTGCTGACCGCCATGCGCACCGATTGGCCCAACTTCGCGTCGCGTCTGCGTGCTTTGGCGGCCGTGCGGTAGCCTGCGCGCAGTGTGCCGCATCCTTGGAGCATGAGGGTTGTTAGCGCTAACTGAAGTTGCGTGTACAATAGGCGAACGTACCAACAGTTGTGTGCGAAAGGCGACGGGGCATGGCAGGCAAACGCAATGCGGGCAATAAGCGTCCTTCGATGTTCGAAGTGGCGAAGCTGGCTGGTGTGAGCCACCAGACGGTCTCGCGCGTCATCAACCATTCGCCGGACGTCTCCGACGCCACTCGCGAGAAGGTGCAGAAGGCCATCGACCAGCTCGGATACCGTCCCAGCAACTCCGCCCGCGCGCTCGCCTCGCACCGGTCCCGCACCATCGGCCTGATCGCCGGCGGCCAGCATTTCTATGGCCCGATTTCCACGATTTCCGCGATTGAGACGATGGCTCGCCAGCATGGCCTGTTCGTGACGGTGAGCATGGTGCATGAGGCGCTGTGCTCGCAGGAGGAATTCGACGACCTGTGCCGCACCTTCGACGAGATGAACGTCGATGCGTTCATCTTCCTCACGCCCACCGATGTCATGTTTTCCGCGGCATGCCGGACGCGGATCGCGCAGCCTCGTGTGATCGTCACATCTACGCACGGTGGCATCGGCGTGCAGGACGGCCTGCGGCTGATGAAGTCCGCCGACCGCCGCCGCGTATCCGTCGTCGGCATGGACCAATGGTCCGCGATGGCCGACGTGATGCATCTAGTCGTGGAATACGGGCACCGTTCGGTGCTGTATTTCGCCGGTCCCAAGGAGTGGCGCGACGCGGCGACGCGCCTGCTGGCATGGAACAAGCTATGCGCGGCCAATGCGGTCAATTCCGTGACGGTGCAGTGTGAGACCTGGGAATCCTCTGAAGCGTACGGCAAGATGAACCACATCCTCGACAACATCGGCCGCACCGGCGGCAATCTGCCGACATGCATGGTCTGCGCCAACGACAGCCAGGCCGTGGGTGTGGCCCGCGCGCTGCATGAGCATGGCGTGCGCATTCCGCAGGATGTGAGCCTGGTGGGTTTCGACGACATGCCTGCCATGGACAATATGTTCCCGCCGCTGACCACGGTCCGCCCCGGCTTTGAGCAGCTGGGTGTCGCCGCCATGCGCGAGACGCTGTACCTGCTGGGCGCGGGGGAGGAGAACTCCTTCGGATCATCGCAGCATGGCGTCGGACTGGTGTCGGCGCAGATGGTCAACCGCAGCTCCCTGGGTCCTGTCCGCCGTCGCTAAGGCGCTGCTTCTTCTCGATTTGTTTATATATTCATTGCTCCGATGACACGTCGGATTTGGTGCGTCACGGGTTTGTGCCTACAATAGTGAGCGTTAACAGTGAGCGCTAACATTCAGTTGACAGAGTGGTTGCGAGGCGCTCGGACGCAAGGAGTTCGTGAACTATGACGCAAGAGCAGGTCGCAGTGACCGCCGAGAAGATCCGCGCAGGCAAGACGAGCCTGGGCATCGAGTTCGGCTCCACCCGCATCAAGGCGGTGCTCATCGATGACGCCTACCACACCATCGCGGCGGGCGACTATGAGTGGGCCAGCCATCTCGAGGACGGGCTGTGGAGCTACACCCAGGAGGAAATCTGGAAGGGTTTGCAGACCGCATACGCCCGGATGGCCGGCGACGTCGAAACCGCCTATGGCGAACGGTTGACCCACGTGGGGCACATCGGCTTCTCCGCCATGATGCACGGCTACCTCGCCTTCGACGAGTCCGGCGAACTGCTCGTGCCGTTCCGCACCTGGCAGAACACCAACACCCACGAAGCCCACGAGAAGCTTTCCGAGCTGTTCCAGTACAACATTCCGGAACGCTGGTCCGTGGCACACCTCTACCAGGCAGTGCTCAACCACGAGGAGCACGTCTCCAAGGTGGACTACATCACCACACTCGCCGGCTACGTGCACTGGAAGCTCACCGGCGAGAAGGTGCTCGGCGTGGGCGACGCCTCCGGCATGTTCCCCATCGACCCGGCCACCCATACCTACGAAACCGAGTTCATCAAGCGATTCGACGCGATCGAGGAAGTCGCCGCGCAGCCGTGGAAGCTTGAGAACCTGCTGCCCCGTCCGCTCGTGGCGGGCACCCCGGCCGGCACGCTCACCGCCGAAGGCGCCAAACTGCTCGACCCGACCGGCACCCTTCAGCCGGGCGTCGTCCTCGCCCCGCCGGAAGGCGACGCGGGCACCGGCATGGTCGCCACCAACTCCGTCCGCGTGCGCACCGGCAACGTCTCCGCCGGCACTTCGATTTTCGCCATGGTCGTGCTCGAGCACAAGCTGGCGCGCCTGCATCCGGAAGTCGACCTCGTCACCACCCCAGCCGGCGACCTGGCCGGCATGAGCCACGCCAACAACTTCACTTCCGATCTCAACGCCTGGGTCGGCCTGTTCGGACAGTTCGCCGCCGCGATCGGCCAGCCGGTCGATGCCGGCACGCTGTACGGCACGCTGTTCCGCGCCGCGATCGCGGACGATGTCGACGCCGACTGCGGTGGTCTGCTCAACTATCCGTTCCGCTCCGGCGAATTCCTGGCTGGCCTGCCGGAAGGCCGACCGCTGTTCGCCCGCAGCCCGGAGGCGCGCATGAGCCTCGGCAACTTCATGAGAACCCAGCTGTTTAGCGCCTTCTCGCCGGTCAAGATCGGCATGGATGTGATGACCAAGGACGAAGGCGTCGCCGTCGACTCGCTCGTCGGCCACGGTGGCATCTTCACCACGCCGAAGGTCGCGCAGAAGATCCTCGCCGCCGCATTCGACACCCCGATCAAGGTCATGGCCACCGCCGCCGAAGGCGGAGCGTGGGGCATGGCCGTGCTCGCCGACTATCTGTGGCACGCCGACCAGCCGCTCGCCGACTACCTCGACACCCGCGTCTTCGCCGACGCGGCCTCCACCACGGAAGCGCCGGACGCCAACGACGTGGCCGGCTTCGAAGCCTTCTTCGACCGCTTCCGCAAGGGGCTGCCGATCGAGCATGCCGCCATCGAAAGCATCCCGCTGGAAACCAAATAACCGTCCATCGCAACAACAGCAAGCCTGACGAAAGGAACACAATATGGCAACGTTGGCTGATTACGGCCCGGAAGTACGAGCTGAAGTCAAGCAGGTGCGCGAAGTGGTCGCCACCCTGCACGAGCAGCTCATCAAGTGGAATCTGGTGGTGTGGACCGCAGGCAACGTCTCGCAGCGCCTGCACACCGCCGACCTGATGGTCATCAAGCCGTCCGGACTGCGCTACGAGTACCTCACCCCAAGCTCGATGGTCGTGTGCGACCTCGACGGCAACGTGGTCGACGGCGCCGAAGCGCCGAGCTCCGACACCGCGTCCCACGCGTACATCTACCGCCACATGCCCGACGTGTACGGCGTGGTGCATACCCACTCCACCTACGCCACCGCATGGGCGGCCACCGGCCAGAACATTCCGTGCGGCCTGACCATGATGGGCGACGAGTTCGGCGGCCCGGTGCCGGTCGGCCCGTTCCGCCTCATCGGCTCCGAAGCCATCGGCGAAGGCGTGGTCGAAACCCTGAAGAAGTATCCGAAGTCCCCGGCCGTGCTCATGCAGAACCATGGTCCGTTCACCATCGGCAAGGACGCGGAAGCCGCCGTCAAGGCCGCCGCCATGACCGAAGAGGTGGCGCACACCATGTGGGCCGCCAAGCAGCTCGGAGACATCATCCCGATCTCCCAGGAAGACATCGATAGCCTTAACGACCGCTACACCAACGTCTACGGCCAGCACTGACGCGACGGAAACTGAAACGACAAACCCAACAACGAAGTAAGGAATAATCCAACATGGCAATGGAAAACCCATTTGAAGGCAAGGAAATCTGGTTCGGCGTCGGATCGCAGGACCTCTACGGCGAGGAGGCGCTGCGCCAGGTGGCCCAGCAGACCGGCGAGATGGTCGACTTCCTCAACGCGACCGGCAAGATCCCGGCCAAGATCGTGCTCAAGCCGACCCTGAAGTCCTCCGACGGCGTCAAGGCCTTCATGACCGAAGCCTCCGCCAACCCGAACGTCATCGGCGTGATCACCTGGTGCCACACCTTCTCCCCGGCCAAGATGTGGATCCGCGGCCTCGAAGTGCTGACCAAGCCGCTGCTGCAGCTGGCCACCCAGCACCACAAGGAAATCCCGTGGGAGACCATCGACATGGACTTCATGAACCTGAACCAGGCCGCCCACGGCGACCGTGAGTTCGGCTACATCGTGTCCCGTCTCGGCATTCCGCGCAAGATCGTCGTCGGCCACTACACCGATCCGGAAGTCGCCGAAAAGGTCGGCACCTGGGCTCGCGCCTGCGCCGGCTGGGATGCCTCCCAGAACATGAAGGTCATGCGTTGGGGCGACAACATGCGCAACGTGGCCGTCACCGAAGGCGACAAGACCGAAGCCGAACGCGTGTTCGGCGCTTCGATCAACACCTGGGCCGTCAACGACCTCGTCGCCGCCTACGAGAAGGTCAAGGACAGCCAGGTCAAGGACCTCATCGAAGACTACAAGGCCAAGTACGACGTGGCCCCCGAGCTGCTTGATTCCCGCTACGATGAGCTGTTCATCGCAGCCAAGGAAGAGGCCGCCATGGTCAACATGATGCGTGAGAACGGTTGCACCGCCGGCGTCGACAACTTCGAAGACCTCGGCACCCTGCCGCAGCTGCCGGGCGTCGGCCCGCAGCGCTTCCCGTCCGAGTACGGCTGGGGCTTCTCCGCCGAAGGCGATTGGAAGACCTCCGTGCTGGTGCGCATCGGCGCCGTGATGGGCTACGGCCTTGAGGGTGGCGCCTCCCTGATGGAGGACTACTCCTACAACTTCGTGCCGGGCAACGAGTTCGACATGGGCTCCCACATGCTGGAAGTCTCCCCGTCCATCGGCACCATCGCCAAGCCGAAGCTGGCCATCTACCCGCTGGGCATCGGCGGCAAGTCCGACCCGGTCCGTCTGGTGTTCTCCGGCAAGCCGGCCGACGCCGTCGTGGTCTCCATGGCCGACGAGCGCGAACGCTTCCGCCTGCTCATGGACGAGGTCACCATCGTCGAACCGCAGGGCTCCCTGAAGAACCTGCCGTGCGCCCGCGCCGTGTGGAAGCCGAAGCCGGACCTGAAGACCGCCGTGCAGTGCTGGATCACCGCCGGTGGCTCCCACCACACCTGCATGACCACGTCCGTCGGTCGTGAGGCTTGGGAGGACTTCGCCCGCATCGCCGGCGTCGAACTCGCCGTCATCGACGAGAACACCAACGCCCGCCAGTTCGAGAAGGAGCTGGAGCTGAGCGAAATGTACCACCGCCTCAACAACCGTCACTGAAATAACGGAGCGTTAACAGCACGGCAGGAAACTTGACGTACCTTCGTGCGCCGGCGTTTCCTGCCGCACTGTTACCGCACGTGTTATCTCAGCGATACGGGGTGCGCTTAAAAAACAGCACGGCGGGGAAGTTGACGTACTTTTGTACGCAGCGTTCCCCGCCGTGCTGTTTTTGTTTACCTATGTGCGGCTCAGCGCTTGCCGGCGTACAGCTGGCGGTCGATCACGTCGGCGAACACGCGGTTCACTGCCGGACGCACCACCTTCAGCGACGGCGTCAGGCACTTGTTCTCCTGCGTGAACTGCGCATCCAGCACCACGAACTTACGCACGGATTCGGCGCGCGAAACCGTCGCGTTCGCCTTGTCCACATACTTCTGAATCTCGTCATGAACGGCGGCGGTAGCCGCCACGCGGTCAAGCGGCGTATCCGCGGACAGGCCCACGGACGGCAGCCAGGCCGCCAATCCTTCCGGATCGAGCGTGACCAGCGCGCCGATGAACGGACGATTATCGCCCACCACCACGGCATGCTCCACAATCGGACACTTCGCAATCTCCTGCTCCATCGGAATCGGCGACACGTTCTTGCCGCCGGCGGTGATGATGATGTCCTTCTTGCGGCCCGTAATCGTAATACGACCCTCATCGTCGATCGACGCAAGATCGCCGGTGCGCAGCCAACCGTCCTCGGTGAACACCTCGGCCGTTTTCTCCGGCAGATTGTGGTAACCCATGAACACGTTCGGTCCCTTGACCTGCAGCTCGCCATCGTCGGAAATACGCACGGACGATCCCGGCGCAGGCTGGCCGACGGTACCGATCACATTGTCCGTGACGCGGGTCGCGGCAAACGGCGCCGCGGTTTCCGTCATACCGTAGCCCTGGATCATCGGCAGGCCGATGCCATTGAAGAAATGCGCCAGCGACGCGTCCAGCGGAGCGCCACCGCACGCCACATAACGGATACGCGGGCCCAACGCGCCACGCACGGTGTGGTATACGGACGCCTCATACGACAGGTGTTCGGCGGTCTGCTTCATGGTCGGTTTCTCGCCAGCCTGCTGCATGCGCGACCAGTCGCGCGCGGATTCGGCGGCCTTGAGGAACAGGCGGCCCTTCCAACCCATGCCGGCCTTGCGGGAAGCCGCGTTGTACACCTTCTCGAACACGCGCGGCACGCCCAGCAGGTACGTCGGCTCGAACGAACGCACATCCGGCAGCAGCGTCTTGGTGTCCGGCAGATAGCCGACCACGCCGTCATCGGAAGCGATCGACGCGTACTGGATGAAGCGCGCGAAGCAGTGGGCGAGCGGCAGGAACAGCAGCAGACGCGGATGGTCTTCAAGAATCATCTCGTGCAGCGCAAGGCTGCCGGCACGCGTGATCGACACGAAATTGCGATGCGACAGCTCGGCACCCTTCGGTGCCCCCGTGGAACCGGACGTGTACACGATGGTGGCCAGATCGTCGGCACGCACCGACGTGATACGCTCGTCCAGCTCTTCGTCGGACACGGTGACGCCCAATCCCTCCAGCGCGCCCATGGCATTGGCGTCGAGCATCAGAATATGCTTCAGAGACGGGCAGCGGCCAATCACGGAATCAAGACGGTCGAAGCGTTCGCGATCGTCGGCGATGGCGAGCTTCACGTTGGAATCGTTGAGAATGCGTTCGGCCTGCGCCGCGGAATCGGTGTCATAGATCGGCACATTGACCGCGCCGATTGCGGCCAGTGCGAAATCAAGCACGCCCCACTCGTAACGGGTGGTGGAGAAGAGGGTGACGGCATCCCCCTTGCCGATGCCGAACGCGATCAGGCCTTTGGCCGCGGAGAGTACGTTCTTGTGGAATTCGCCGGTCGTCACCTTGGTCCACTGGCCCGGAGCGGTTTTGCGTTCCGCGATCACGGTGTCTTCGCCGGTGCGCTTGATGCGTTCGGTAAGCAGGGAGTAGATGGATTCGTCGTCGCGTACTTCGACGGATGCGCCCGGGGTCGTGTACTCGGTGAGCATGAAGTGTTCTCTTTTCTTGCGTTTCCGCGGTTTTCGTGGGTTTTGCGATATATGCGATCGCTGCGATTGCGGTGATCGGTGACGTGCTTTTCGCGTCCTGTGTCGCGCCTCGCATATCGTAAGTTACGGTGACGTAAGTCCGCATTGTAAGAAACAACAAGAAATACGGCGACGGGTTTGTTTGAACTGACAAAGTGGCACGAAACGTCAACGGAACGGGGGATTGGTACACGGATGCATCATCTCGAAAAAAGGTTTGACGCGTTCGATCGCAGGGTGTCCAACGGGTTGCGCGACGGGTTCGAGAGGGGTGGCCCTTACGGGCGAAAACGGTGGAAAATGCGGCAAAACTGGGCGGAGTGACGTTGCGAACCACAACATGTTCCGTGTACACTCAAGTTTGGCGCAACTACCCCTTGCGCCTAGGCTGTTTGCTCAACGGCGAACATTCAGCCGCCTCACTTTTCGCCGTTCCCTTGGTTTTCTGTGGTTTTGCTGTTGTGCATTTGCTTGCGAGTTCTGATGGTTTTCTAGATTTTTCCGACGATTTTCTGCGATTGCCGTTCCGTCATTGCCTTTCGTCGGTATGCCCGATACGCTTGGAGCGGATGGCGGGATTGCAAACGATTGGAAAAGGGGCATGATGTTCGACAAGCGGCTGTTTTCCTTGGCTGACGGCGTCGGTCGATTGATCGCGGCGAAAGTCGCCTGCCAATGGCTGGGCCTCGTGGCCAACATCGCCTTCGTCGTGGCTGTGGTGCGTATGCTGCAACCGCTGTTCGCGCCCGTACCGTCCGCCACCGCGCCCTGCATCGCCATTATTCTTATTGCCGCGGTCGTGCGATTCGTCACCATTCGCGCCGCCGCACGTTTCGGTAGCGAGGCCGCCGAACGCGTCAAACTCGCGCTGCGTGAGAAACTGTTCAATAAGATGCTCGCGCTCGGCCCGTCCTACGCGCAGCGCGTGCGCACCGCCGGCGTGGTGCAGTCCGCGGGCGAAGGCATCGAACAAATCCAAAGCTTCTTCGAACTGTTCCTGCCGCAACTGTGCTACGCCGTGCTCGCCCCCATCACGCTGTTCGCCGTGCTTGCGCCGATCGACCTGCCCACCGCCGCGACGCTGCTCGCCTGCGCGCCGCTCATCGTGCTCATCGTCGGCATGGTGGCGATGCGTGCTGCCCGCGTATTCAAGAAATACTGGGGCAAATACACGGATATGGGCGCCGCGTTCCTCGACAATCTGCAGGGACTTGAGACGCTGAAAACCTTCGACGCGGACGAGCGCGCCGCACGAGTCATGGACGAGAAGGCCGAACAGTTCCGCGTGATGACCATGAACGTGCTGCAGATCCAACTGCGTTCGCTCACGGCGATGGATGCCGTGGCGTACGGTGGCGCGGCCGCCGGCATCGGCGTTGCGATATGGCGATTTGTATCCGGCTCGCTCTCGCCGTCTGTCGTTTTCGCGCTGTCCGGCGTGCTGCCGCTTGGTTTGACGCCGATCGCCGCGGTATTGCTGACGATTCTGCTAGCCGCCGATTTCTTCATTCCGCTGCGACAGCTCGGCTCGTATTTCCACGTTGCGATGAACGGCATGACGTCCACGAAACGTATTTTCGCGCTGCTCGACGCGCCCGAACCGGAGCATGGCAGCAAGGAACTGCCGGAATTCGGGGCTTCCGGGCGTGGTGTCGGCGTGGAGTTTCGTGGTGTTTCGTACCGGTATGCGGACGCGGATGTGGATGCTGGGGGTACTGCTGGTGCGGGGCCTGACGCTGCCGGGTCTGCGGGTGCCGGTGTTGCGAGTCCCCGTCGTATATCGTCCACATCGCATTCCGATATGCGGAACGCGGATGCGGACAGCGTTGATGAGGGCGGCGGCGCGGGTGACGCGCGCGAAACGCGCTACGCCTTGCGCAACGTGGCCCTCCGTGCGCTGCCCGGCGAAGTCACTGCGATCGTCGGGCCATCCGGTTCCGGGAAATCCACATCCGTCCAGCTGCTTGCCGGCACGCTTGTCGGATATGAAGGCGATGTGCTGCTGTCCGAAATGCCATCCGGAATGCGGGACGAAGTGCTGGGCGCTATGTTAAGCAGTGCGGCGCCGGATGACAGTGAAACCCTGAAATCGCACCAAATCCGCGACCTCACCGCAGCATCGCTCACCCGCGAAATCTCCATCGTCTCCGCGCACAGCCACCTGTTCGCCGGCACCCTGCGCGACAACCTGCTCATGGCCCGCGCCGACGCCACCGACAACGAGCTGTGGCAGACGCTGGAAGCCGCGCATATCGACGATTTCGTGCGCGCGCAATCGCGAGGACTCGATATGCCGATTACGCAGGACGGCGCGAATCTGTCCGGCGGGCAGAAACAGCGCATTGCGATCGCCCGTGTACTGTTGCGCAGGTCGGCCGTCTATATTTTCGACGAGGCGACCAGCAGCGTCGACGCGGACAGCGAAACGTTGATTTTGCAAACGATTCGCGCGCTCGCCGACGCCGGCGCAACCGTGCTGATGGTCACGCACCGCATGGCGAACGCGGCCGACGCGGACCATGTCGTAGTGTTTGATGGGGGTGTCGTCGTCGAGCAGGGCGCGCATGACGATCTCATGGCCGCGGACGGCACGTATGCCAAGCTGTTCCGGGCGCAGGAAAGCGTGGAACGGGTGGGATTGTCTGGTCGCGTCGCGCCGCGCGTATCGCGTATGACTCATGCGTCTGGTGCGTTTGCCGTGTCTCGGATGTCTGGTTCCGCCGAATCGAACGCCAGTGGCGTCAAATCGGACATGCCAACAACCCAAGTCGTCGCCCGCTTGCTGCGCGAAGTCGGCCCACTGCGCAAACCCATGGCCATCGCCTGCGCGTGCGGCATCCTCGGCCACCTCGCCGCCACGTTCCTGCCGGTTTTCGGCGTCGCCGCGCTGTTTGCCGCAGCTGGCGCAAAAGTCTGGAATCTCAGCCTTCCCGCGGCAATCGCAGCCATGATTATCTGCGCACTGATCCGCGGCGGCATGCGCTACGCCGAACAGTACATGAACCACAATGTCGCCTTCCGCCTGCTCGCGCTGTTCCGGTCGAAAACGTTTGCCGCGCTGCGTCGCCTCGCGCCCGCCAAACTGTCCGGCAAAGGCAAAGGCAACCTGATCGCGCTGGTCACCACCGACGTCGAACTGCTGGAAATCTTCTTTGCGCACACCATTTCGCCGGTTGTCATCGCCATCGCGACCACCGTGCTTTACGCGGTCGCATTGCTTACGTTGAGCCCTGCGATCGCTGTCACGCTGGTCATCGCGCACCTGACCGTCGGCATCGTGCTGCCGAAACTCTTCGCCACGGCGGTAGGCGGTCTCGGTGGGGATATTCGCCGCGAATCCGCACAACTTGATGACGAAATGCTCGACGATATGCGCGGTCTCGACGAAATCATCCGATTCGGCCAAGGCCATGCGCGGCTTGCCGGCATCGCGTCACGCACGCGCTCGCTCTGGAGCCGCCGCGCCCGGCTGAGTGCCAAGAATGGCGATTTCGCAGGCTTCGGCGCGGTGCTGGTCGTACTGTTCACTGCCATCGCGGCATTGCTGGCGATGGTCACGTCCGGTACGACGATGCCCATCGCTTCCGCCGCTTCCGCTGCCGCTGCGACCATCCAGACCGTCATTTCCGCGCCCGCCGCCCGCCTGACCGCCGCTTTCGTGCTGCTGGCCAGCTCGTTCGGTCCGACGCTCGCGTTGAGCGCGCTGCCGGCCAATCTCACGCAAACGTTTGCCGCCGCCCGCCGCCTGTTCGCGCTGATGGACGAAACCCCCGCAGTGGAGGAGCGGGGCGATTTCCTGCCGCGCTACCACGGCATGTCCATGCACGACGTCACGTTCGGCTACGGCAATTCGGGCGAGGCTCCAATTTCCGGAAGCGATGCGGATGCCCCCGAGTCGTCCGCCGAGCCAATCCTCAGCCACGTCTCGTTCGACATACCACAACACGGCATCCTCGGCATCCAAGGCCCGTCCGGCCGCGGCAAATCGACCCTGCTGAAGCTGCTCATGCGTTACTGGGACCCGCAATCCGGCTTAGTCGCCCTGTCCGAGGTGCCACTGCCGCAGATCGACGCGCATCATCGCCGTCGCGTGCAAACGATGATGGGGCAGGAAACCTACCTGTTCGACGGCACTATCCGTGAAAACCTGCTTATGGCCTGCGACAGGGGCGATGCGGATAGGGCTGGTAATGCTGGCGATCCGGACGATTCCGCGACTTCCGGCAGAGCGCTCCTTACCCCGCCCGCTCCTCCCGTTTCGTGGAATGCCGCTGATTCCGCGCTTTCCACCCGGTCGACCCCTTCTGTCGGTGATGACGTGCTGCGCGCCGCGCTTGCCAAGGCTTCCGCGCTTGAACTGGTCGACTCGCTCCCGCAGGGCCTTGATACCCCCGTCGGCGAGTTGGGCGGGCGGCTTTCAGAGGGTGAACGGCAACGCATCGGCCTGGCTCGCGTCTTCCTGCGCAACGCGTCGCTGGTGTTGTTCGACGAGCCGACGAGTCGCCTCGACGCCTACAACGAATCCGTGATTCTGCAATCGATTGACGCGTTGGCGCAGCAGGGGAGCGCGGTGCTGCTCGTCTCGCACCGCGATTCCACCATGCGCATCGCGGACCGCATCGTGCGCATGTGAGCTGGCGCGTGCGGATTGCGAACTGATGCGGCGAGCCGATGCGTGCGAACTAGTGTGTGAATCGGCGTAATGCGGGGCCTGGTGAGGTGCCCATGCCCATGCGGCCGCATACGGACGCGTCGCACGTCCGCAATGTGGTCGTATGAAAATCGCATGTCATTCGTGTTTCCTATAGCGCGCGCGACGGCGTACGGAAGCGGACGAATCGAAAGCCATGGTCGCAGGTAAAGCAAGAAAAACGGACGAAACCGACGAAATGTCGACGGAATCGAAATCATAAGCCAATGAAACAATCATGAAAATAAGGTTGCAAATTTAGCAAAACCGACTTTTTGGTAGGTTATAAGATTCAGTTCGCGTGAAATCGAAATGGGAAATCGTTAGTATCGATAGCAAACGATTATTTTCGACGAAAGGCTGGCGATGGCCAACAACAGGAACGAACTGAACAAGAATCTGGCACAGATGCTCAAGGGTGGCGTAATCATGGACGTCACCACCCCGGAGCAGGCGAAGATCGCACAGGACGCGGGCGCATGCGCGGTAATGGCGCTCGAGCGCATTCCGGCCGACATCCGCGCGGCCGGTGGCGTCTCCCGCATGAGCGACCCGGCCATGATCAAGGGCATCCAGGAAGCCGTGTCCATCCCGGTCATGGCGAAGGTGCGCATCGGTCACATTGCCGAAGCCCGCATCCTGCAGGCCATCGAAATCGATTACATCGACGAATCCGAAGTACTCAGCCCCGCCGACGACGTGTACCACATCGACAAGAACCAGTTCGACGTGCCGTTCGTGTGCGGCGCGAAGAACCTGGGCGAAGCGCTGCGCCGTATCGCGGAGGGTGCGTCCATGATCCGCACCAAGGGCGAGCCGGGCACGGGCGATGTCATCCAGGCCGTGCGTCACATGCGCACCATGAACAAGCAGATCCGCGAGCTCGTCTCCCTGCGCGACGACGAGGTGTACGAGGCCGCCAAGCAGCTGGCCGTGCCGTACGATCTCGCCAAGTACGTGCACGACAACGGCCGTCTGCCGGTCGTCAACTTCGCCGCCGGCGGTGTGGCCACCCCGGCCGACGCAGCCCTCATGATGGAGCTTGGTGCGGAAGGCGTGTTCGTCGGCTCCGGCATCTTCAAGTCGGGCGACCCGGCCAAGCGTGCGGCCGCCATCGTGCAGGCCACCGCCAACTGGCAGGACGCCGATCTGCTCGCACGCCTGTCCGAGAACCTCGGTGAGGCCATGGTCGGCATCAACGAAGATGAGATCGAAACCATCATGGCCGCCCGCGGCGAGTGACGGCCCGCACGGCGCATGCGTGACGCCGGCTCCGCGGGCAGCGAGAAGCACCGCGGAGCCGGCACATCCGAAAGCACAGGAACGGTAATGGTTGTAGCAGTTGAATACATTTCGAAGGAAGAATCGGCCGGCGTCGAAGCCGCGAAACATGGCGTGACCGGCATCCTCGCCGTGCAGGGCGCGTTCGCCGAGCACGCCGCCATGCTGGATCACCTCGGCGCGCCGTGGAAACTGCTGCGTGCCGCCGAGGATTTCGATGATTCGATCGACCGGGTGATTCTGCCTGGCGGCGAGAGCACCACGCAGGGCAAGCTGCTGCGCTCCACCGGCCTGTTCGAGCCGATTGCAGAGCATATCGCCGCCGGCAAACCGGTGTTCGGTACCTGCGCCGGCATGATTCTGCTGGCCCGCAAGCTCGATAACGACGACAACGTCTACTTCGGCGCGCTTGACGCCGTCGTGCGGCGCAACGCATACGGCCGCCAGCTTGGCTCGTTCGCCGCCACCGCCGATTTCGGCTCCTCTTCCGGTGATTCCGCCGTCGTGGTCGCACCGGGCGAGCATGTTCCGCAGGACGCCCCGGCCGACATCGTGCTCAAAGATTTCCCGCTGGTGTTCATCCGCGGGCCGTTCGTGGCCGAAGTCGGACCGGCCGCCACCGTCGAAACGTCGGTGGACGGCAATGTGGTCGGCTTGCGCCAAGGCAAGATCCTCGCCACGGCGTTCCATCCCGAGCTCACCGACGACACCCGCATCCACGAGCTGTTCCTGAGTTTGTAGCTTGCGATTCTGTGTAGCGCGCGGTCTGTGTTGCTCACGGTCTGCGTAGCACGCTGTGTACTCGCTTGAGCCCGTAGCGCGACGCACGCAAGCATATCGGCGGCTTCCAAGGATATTTCCTTGGGGCCGCCGATTTTTTATCTGTGGACTTTCAGCATCTTTTCAATCCCAACTAATACTGGGGAATTCATCGGAAAAATAATCCTCCGTAATACACCGACTTGTCCACATGCGTCCTGCCCACCCGCAATACGCTTTCGGGCTGCGCGTCTCCGGATGGTGCGGGCGGGTCGTCGTCCGCTGTCGACGGTGCTGCCGGTATACGACACGCCGATGTTTTGTAGGGGTAGCGGTCGATGGGATGCAAATTTCCTTGTTTGAATTGACATGGTACACCGGAAAACCTATACTGTTTCAACAGGTACACAGTTATACCAAAAAGGGAAGGAAATATCCCGAATCAACTGAATGGTCAGTTGAAGACATATTGACGTGTATCTACCGCAGCTGGAGTGGGTTCGACGAATGAACGCACGTAAAGCGGGTGCCAACGATGGGACACAAGGAGGAGTACATCATGGAGAAGAAATCCATCAGGATGATTGCGGCGGTGGCCGCTGCGGCGATGCTTGTTCCGCTGGCCGCGTGCGGTGGAGGAAACGCCGCCGACGGCAAGACCACGCTGTCGTTCTTCTCGAACAATTCGCAGGACAAGTACCAGCCGATCATCGACGCGTTCGAAAAGGCCAATCCGGACATCAAGATCGACTACAGCACCACCACCGGTTCCCAGAGTGGCTACCAGCAGACGCTGCAGACTCGAATCTCCGGCGGAAACCTGGCCGACGTCTACATCGTTCCTCCGGAGGCGTTGAGCGATCTGGTCAAAGGCAACTACGCCAAGGACCTGAGCAATGAAAGCTTCATGGATAAAATCGGCGATGCCGCAAAAAAGGCCTATAGCGTGGATGGCAAAGTATACGCCATGGGCGTGAGCACCTGGACCAATGCCTGGGTGTACAACAAGGATCTGCTGAAGAAGGTCGGTTACGACTCCATCCCGGCGACGTGGGATGAATTCCTGACCATGTGCGGCAAACTCAAAGCCGCGGGAATCACCCCATACCTTGAGCCGAAGGATGGACTGGGCAACGCCGTCGAGGGCTGGATCGGCGCTGAATCCGCCAAGCAGGGCGAGGCGCTCGACGCCAAGATCGACGCCGGTAAGGACACGTTCAAGAACGTGTATGGCAAGTACTACGGCGAATGGGACAAGCTGATCAAGCAGAACCTGATGAGCTCCGACGTGTCCGGCCTGAGCGGCGACCAGGTCAAGTCGGAATTCACCGCCGGACGTCTTGCGGTCTATCCTTCCGGCTCGTGGGACATCGACAGCTTCAATGAGACCGGCCTCAACTACGGTTTCGGCCAGATCCCTATGCTGAAGAAGGGTGACACCCCGTACGCGCCGGGCTCCATCGATCCGGCCTTCGGCATCAACAACAAGATCTCCGGAGACAAGCTCAAGGCCGCGGAGAAGTTCTTCGCCTTCCTGACCTCCGACGAGGGCCTCAAGCTGTACCAGAAGCAGCTGGGCCTGATCCCGTCCGTCAAGGGCTTCAACGCCACGGTGGACGACCACTTCAAGGACGCCTACGACCTGTACATCAAGACCGGCAACGTGTACCTGAATTCCGCCCACTGGAGCAAGGGCACCACCGCGCTGCGCGCCGAGACCTTCACCCAGCTGCAGCAGGTAGCCCTCGGCTCCATCAGCCCTACGCAGGCCGCGGAGAACCTCGATTCCAAGCTCAAGACCCTCTCCTGATCCATCGCGAACAGACATCCATCGCGGCAGGCTGGCGCGGACCCTTCCGTCCGCGCCACGCCTGGACCTGCCAATCTCACGTTTTGTAGAAAGCAACCAACATGTCAGTATCAACAGCGTCAGCGGCGCGTCCACATTCCGCTGATCAGGTAGAGGCGTTGCATCTCAAGCAGCGTCGTCACCGCAACTTCATGGAGAACTTCGCCTCGGCACGCTTCCTGCTGCCGATCATGGTGGTGTTCATCGTGGTGATCCTCATCCCATTCCTGCAAAGCCTGGTGTTCAGCTTCACCGATTACTCCGGTTACAATTTCGCGGACGCGAAGTTCGTGGGGTTCGCGAACTACGTGCAGTGCTTCAAGGATCCGACGCTGCTCGCGGGCCTCGGCTTCACGCTGCTGTACACGGTGGCCACCACCGTGCTCATCACCGTGATCGCCCTGCCGCTGGCTGTGGTGCTCAACCGCAAGTTCTTCGGCCGTAACTTCGCCCGTTCCCTGTTCTTCTTCTTCTCGGTGCCGTCCATGGCCGTGCTCGGCTTGGTCTGGCAGTACATCTTCTCCCCGCTGAAGTCCGGCGTCGTCAACACGCTGCTCGCCAAGATCGGCATCGATGCGATTCCGTGGTTGTCGAATTCCGAACTTGCCAAATTCTGTGTGATTTTCGTAGCGGTATGGGCTCAGATCGGCTGGCACGCCACGCTGTATCTGGCGTATCTGCAGGCTATCCCCGCCGATATCTACGAACAGGCCGCCGTCGATGGCGCAAACCGTCGCCAGCAGTTCTTCAACATCACACTGCCCCAGATGGTTCCGGCCATGGGTGTGAGCATCTTCATGCTGCTTACCGGTGGTTTGAAGGTCTATGATCTGCCGTATGGCCTCACCAGCGGCGGTCCGGGCTACTCCACCTACACCGTGACCCAGTCCATCATCCTCACGGGCATCGGTTCGAGCCGGTACGGACTGGGCTCCGCACTGGGCGTCATCTTCTTCATCTGCTGCGCGCTGTTGGTCGCCCTGCAGCAGGTAATCACCAATCTGGTAGAAAAGAGGCTGTCATGACTCTGCAGCAACGCGAGCGTATCGGCTCGATCATCCGTTCCGTCGTCGTCATCGCTATCGCGCTGATCTGCGCGGTGCCGCTGTACGTCATCGTCATCAACACGTTCAAAAGCAGCGCCGAGATGTCCATGGACCCGATTGGGTTACCAAAGACATGGAATTTCGAGAACTACACGTATGCATTCGGGCATCTGCCCATTGTCAACGCCTTCAAGAACACCATCATCGTGACGGTGGTCGGCGTCGGCCTGCAGGTGCTGTTCGGCGCGCTCGCCGCATACGGCATGATCCTGAAGAAGAGCAAGTTCACCGCCGTGATCGGCGTGCTGCTCATGCTGTCCTTCATCATCCCCGGCCAGACGCTGCTGATTCCGCAGTACCGCATGGAGGCGCAGGTGGGTCTTGTCGATTCGCTGCTCGGCCTGATCGTGCTTTACACGGGCGGCGCGACCTTCTGCTACTTCTTGATCGTGCAGTACATGCGCGGCCTGCCGTATGAGATCATCGAGGCCGCCCGTATCGACGGCGCCGGTCCGTTCCGCATCTTCTGGACGATCGTGCTGCCGCTGATCCGCCCGATCCTGACCACCGTCATCGTGTTCCAGACCATGGGCACGTGGAACGACTTCATGACGCCGAGCGTGTACATCTCGTCGACCAACAAACAGACCATCGTGCTGCAGGTGTTCAACGCGATCAGCACCTTCACGACGAACTGGCCGTTGTTCATGACGGTCACCACCATCGCGCTCATCCCGGTGTTCGTGTTCTTCATCTTCTGCCAGCGTTGGATCGTGGCCGGCCTGGTCGCCGGTTCGGTCAAGGGCTGACCGGTCCTCCTGCTTGCGGGAATTCGACAAGGAGCAGCGTTATGCGCTATGAGGTTGATCTTTCGGAAGCCAGCAAGTTCGCGCGGACGCCCGCATACGGGATCCCCGTCATCCGCGCCGCAGCCGCATGCGGGCCGGATGGCGGGACCCTGGGCGCCACAAACCGCTTCCTGACCCGTGACGGATCGCCATGGATCCCCATCGCCGGCGAGATGCACTATTCGCGGATCGCCGCCGAACGGTGGGACACGGAACTCGCGAAGATGGCCGCGGCGGGCATCGACGTCGTATCCACCTACGTGTTCTGGAACCACCATGAGGAGCGCGAGGGGGAGTGGGATTTCTCCGGCAACAGGAACGTGCACCGATTCGTGGAATTGTGCGCCCGGCACGGACTGCACGTCATCGTGCGGCTGGGACCGTTCTGCCATGGCGAGGTGCGCAACGGCGGACTTCCCGACTGGCTGTACGGCAAGTCGTATGAGGTCCGTTCCCTCGACGCCGGCTTCCTCGATGCGGTGCGCGGTCTCTACGCGCATATCGCGCAGCAGCTGCGCGGCCTGTATTTCAAGGATGGCGGGCCGATCATCGCGGCCCAGGTCGACAACGAGTACATGGCGTCGTCGGCTCCTTGGGAGATGACCACCGGCATCAGCCGTGAATGGGTGCCGTCCGGCCACGATGGGGCCGGCTACCTGGAACGGCTGCGCGACATCGCGATCGAGGAAGGCATCGACCCGCCGATGTTCACCTGCACCGGCTGGCAGTCACCGGTTCCGGACGACATGCTGCCGCTGTGGGGTGGATACGCGTACCGGCCGTGGCTGTTCTACGACGGCGTCGGTGCCGAGGGGATGACGGAGCATCCCGCCACCGACGAGTACCGATACCGGAGGCTGCATGGCTCCAGCACAAGCGACGGCTTCGATCCCCCGTACGATCCGGACAGCCGCCCGTACGCCTGCTGCGAGATGGGCGGCGGGATGTTCAATTCGTACGATTACCGTTTCGTGCTGCCGAAGCGCTCCGTCGACGCGATGGCCAACATCAAGCTCGGCTCGGGGTGCGATTTCCTCGGCTACTACATGTTCCATGGCGGAACCAACCCGAAGGGCGCGGCCGGATTCCTCAATGAGGGGCAGACCCCGAAACGCTCCTATGATTTCCAAGCGCCCCTTGGCGAATTCGGACAGGTGCGGGAATCCTACCGGCGGCTGCGCACCCTGCACGAGTTCGTCAAAGCCTTCGGGCCGGAACTCGCCGGAATGCCGGTCTCGTTGCAGGACGGGCAGGACCGCATCGATCCGTCCGACTCCGAGACCCTCCGGTATGCCGTGCGCAGCGATGGCGAACGGGGTTTCGTGTCCATCGACAACTTCCAGGACCATGCGCGCGTGCCGAGCCGTCACGGTGAGCAAATCGACGTGACGACGGGTACCGGTGAGCGCATACGGTTCACCGGCATCGGCCTCGCCGAGGGGGAGAACTGCATATTGCCGTTCAACATGGATCTGGACGGCGTGCGGCTCGTCCGCGCCAACCTGCAGCCGGTCACCGTGCTGCGGGTGCCGGGCCGACCGTTCCGCACGTTCGTGTTCCTCAAGCCCGATGGCATGGATGAGCTGACGTTCCATTTCGAAGGCGACATCCAGGACGTCACCGTCGGCAAGGCGGATTTCGAACGCTTCATGGTCCGGGACGCGGCGGAGATCGTATGCGTCACACGAGCGCTCGCCGGGCGGATGACGGTGTTGGACGGAGGCCTCGCCTTCGTCGACGACGACAACGCGTTGCTGTACGAGGATGGCGATGGGTGGACGCTGGAATCGCCCCGCGCCGAAAACGGGATCGCCGCATATCCGGAAGGCTTGCTCGGCTCTCCGCGGCCGGTGGAGCCCGTATCGGTGTATGCGCGTCTGAGAAGACTGCACGCCGATCGGTACGAAATCGCTTTGCCGGCTGGCATGGGACGGCTTTTCCGCGATCAACGGCAGGTCGCCGATGTCATGCTGAACATCGCATACCAGGGCGATATCGGCTGGCTGTTCTGCGGCGATGTGCTGATCGCCGATAATTTCTGCAACGGCGAGACATGGCAGGTCGGATTGCGCGATTACGCGGATGCCATCGATGCCGCTGGTGGAAAGCTGACGCTGGTCGTCACGCCGCTGAGGCGCGGGGTCCGCGTGAAGGTAACATCGTCGATGGCGGCCCGCCTGGAGCAGTCCGATGCGTGCGTCGCTGACGTCACCGACGTGTATGCTACACCGGTGTACCACATGCCGGTGGGCGAATAACGAATGTAATATACAAAAAACCATGGCTTTATGCCAATTACCAAAGGAGATAATCGTGAGTGCGCGACGCAACTTCGAATGGCCGGAACTGCTGACCGCGGATGGCCGCGGCATCGCCTTCGGTGGCGACTACAATCCCGACCAATGGTCCGAGGACATCTGGGACGACGACATCCGCCTGATGAAGCAGGCCGGCGTCAACACCGTGGCCCTCGCCATCTTCAGCTGGGATCGCATCCAACCCACCGAGGATCGTTGGGATTTCGGCTGGCTCGACCGCATCATCGACAAACTCGGCAATGCCGGCATCGTGGTCGACCTGGCCTCCGCGACGGCGACCGCGCCGCTGTGGCTGTACGAAAGCCACCCGGAGGTCCTTCCGCGTGACAAGTACGGCCATCCGGTCAACGCCGGCTCGCGCCAATCCTGGAGCCCGACCAGCCCGGTGTTCAAGGAATACGCGCTGACCCTGTGCCGCAAGCTCGCCGAACGGTACGGCACCAACCCGTATGTGACCGCATGGCACATGGGCAACGAATACGGGTGGAACAACCGCGAGGACTACTCCGACAACGCGCTCGAGGCCTTCCGCGCATGGTGCCGCCGCAAGTACGGCACCATCGACGCGCTCAATCAGGCGTGGGGCACCACCTTCTGGGGCCAGGAGATGAACGGCTTCGACGAAGTGCTCATCCCACGGTTCATGGGCGCCGACTCGATGGTCAACCCCGGCCAGAAGCTCGACTTCGAACGGTTCGGCAACGACATGCTCCTCGACTTCTACAAAGCCGAACGCGACGCGATCGCCGAAATCTGCCCCGACAAGCCGTTCACCACGAACTTCATGGTCTCCACCGACCAGTGCTGCATGGACTACGCCGCCTGGGCCAAGGAAGTGAACTTCGTATCCAACGACCACTACTTCCACGAGGGCGAATCCCACCTCGACGAGCTGGCCTGCTCCGACGCTCTCATGGATTCGCTCGCGCTCGGCAAGCCGTGGTACGTCATGGAACACTCCACCTCGGCGGTGCAGTGGAAGCCGCTTAACACCCGCAAGCGCAAGGGCGAGACCGTGCGTGACTCCCTGGCCCATGTGGCCATGGGCGCCGACGCCATCAACTTCTTCCAGTGGCGCGCGTCCGCGTTCGGTGCCGAAGCGTTCCATTCGGCCATGGTTCCGCACGCCGGCGAGGACACGAAGCTGTTCCGCCAGGTGTGCGAGCTGGGCGCGTCGTTGCACACGCTCGCCGACGCCGGCGTGCAGGGCACCGAATTGGCGCACTCCGACACGGCGATCCTCTTCAGCGCCGAATCGGAATGGGCCACCCGCTCCCAGACCCTGCCGAGCATGAAACTCAACCACTGGCATGACGTGCGTGACTGGTACCGCGCGTTCCTGGACGCGGGCTCGCGCGCCGACATCGTGCCGCTCGCCTACGACTGGAGCTCGTACAAGACCGTCGTGCTGCCGACCGTGCTGATCCTGAGCGCCGCCGACACGCAGCGGTTGGCCGACTTCGCGGCCGCCGGCGGCCGCGTGGTGGTCGGCTACGCGACCGGACTGATCGACGAGCATTTCCACACTTGGCTCGGCGGATACCCGGGCGCGGGCGATGGCCTGTTGCGCTCGATGCTGGGCGTCCGCGGCGAGGAATTCAACATCCTCGGCGCCGAAGCCGAAGGCGAGCCGGGCGAGATCCGACTGTCGTCCGCCGACGATTCGGCCGCGCTGGACGGCACCACGACCCGCCTGTGGCAGAACGACGTGAACGTGACCGGCGAACACGCGCAGGTGCTTGCCACGTACGCCGGCGAGGAAGCGGACGAATGGGAGCTCGACGGCACGGCCGCGGTCACCCGTAATCCGTACGGCTCCGGCGAAGCGTATTTCGTCGGCTGCGACCTGGATGTGGCCGATCTGACGAAGCTGGTCCGCGCATATCTCGCGGCCTCGTCGCAGGAGAATGCCGACGTGCTGCACACCGTGCGCGCCTCCGCCGACGCCACCTTCGACTTCTACCTGCCCCGTGGCAAGAAGACGGTCGAATTGCAAGGCATCGAAGGCGAGCCGGTCATCCTGTTCCAGACGGATCGGGAGGAAAAGCCCGGCTCGTACACCGTGCGCCGCAACGGCGTGCTCGTGGTAAGGCGGTAAAGTTGGAAGTCGAATATCGATGACGGATGCGGTTAGGGGGAGATATGGCCGAAGTGAAGCCGGACAAGTCCGACAGGAAACGCGTCACACTGCGTGAAGTGGCGCAAGAGGCCGGAGTCTCCCTCAAAACCGCGTCGAACGTCATCAACCATTCCGGCCGCATGGCCGACGCCACACGCGAAAAAGTGCAGGACGTCATCGACAGGCTCGGCTACCGCGTCAACGTGTCGGCCCGCAATCTCAATCGCGGCAAAACCGGCTTCATCACGCTCGCGGTGCCGAGCCTGACCGCGCCATATTTGGCCGAACTGGCCAACCGGGTGATCGACGCGGCCCGCATCTACGGCTATTCCGTGTACATCACCACGTATGCGGAAGGATCCGCGCAGGGTGCCCGCGCGCTGTTGCGAAACTTCAATGCCACGGTGTCGGACGGCATGATCCTGTCCATCTCCGAAGTCGAGGATCTCGATCCCGAGGACCTGGACGTGGATTATCCGCTGGTCTGCGTGGGCGCGCGGTCCACGCATGGCAAGGCGGACCATGTCACCCCGGACGACGTCCAGGAGGCGCGTCTCGCCGCGCAATACCTGTTCGACCACGGTGCCACGAATCTTGCGGTGATCGGCTCGCGAACCGATCCGGAGCATATCCTCGAGCTGCGCGACGCCGTGGAAGGCAACGCGCAGCTGCGCATGCGAGGCATATTCGAAGCGTGTGCCGACCAAGGCGTCGAATTGGACACACGGCTAGTGCCCAACGTCGGCCAGGATTGGACCATCGGCTCGGGCGCGCGCATGACGCAGCGCATCGTCGACTCTGGCATCCCCTTCGATGGCATCGTGGCGTTCAACGACCAGCTTGCGTTGGGCGCACTGTTCACTTTGGCAGCGAACGGCATCGCGGTGCCCGACCGGGTGCAGGTGATCGGCTTCGACAACAACGAGGAAGCCGCATATTTCCAGCCGCCGCTGACCACCATGGATTCCTGCCTCGACTGGATCGCGCCGACCGCGGTCAGCCGCATCATCAACCGCATCGACGGCAGCCGTACGTTGGAACCGGAGCTCATCACCACCCAATCCCGCATCATAGCCCGCGCCACCACCCGTGCCTAGTGTCGCGTGTTTGGTTTCGCGCCGCCTAGTGCTCCCGCTTTCCGCATGCCTTCTCCTCCCCTGAGTGCCCTCCTCGCTTCCGTCGCAGGCCTTGATTCCGCTCTTCCGGCACTGCCCACGCTATCTGTGCGCCAGCTCCGCCCTTTCCAGAGCAGGCCTTGGACCTACTCTTCCGGTACTGCCCGTGTCGCTTGTTTTGTGTCACGATTCGAAAAAATGGCCAAAATTTTGGATCGTGACACATCGCTTTCGGTTCGGGGGTATGTTTTTTGAGGCATTTTCCTTGGAAATGCGCCGATTTATACCCCCGTATTGTTTTTGGGGAAGGAAAAATGTGTCACGATTCGAAAAAACAGCCGAAATTTCGAATCGTGACACATTTATAGCGGAAGATTCCGCTCCAAAGCTGGTTCAAGGCTCGCTTGAGACTAGTTTGTGCTGGTTCGTGATGAATTGGTCCGAATTGCCTTGAAGGCTGGGCTGAGGCTGATCCATCCCCGATTCCCCAAGCGAAAAGAAATACCGGTTTGCCGCACTTCCGGAAGTGCCAGGCCGCGTCCCTTGTAAAGGCTGCGGTGGTAGCTGGAACCATCTCCATTGGTTATCCACAGGCTGTTGCGCTCCAAATCGTTGGAATTACGGCCATGCCATGCTGAACTGCCCCAAATCGCATGTTCTCCGACCACAACTTTGGAAAAACGCACATCAAACCGTTGCCATCGTTTATATTGCACGCCATGAATGCTGATGATGCATACAAGCCGATCCAGCGGGCGACCCTGTCCGAAGCCAGCTGGCGTATTCTCCGCATTGCCCAGTCCGTGGAGTTGCGGCATCCCGTAAGTCACGAGACCGCGCTCGCGATTTGGGGCGTCGAGCTGCCCGCAGATAGTGATTGCTCCGTTGTTTCGCTGCGTTCGTCGCAAGGCGGTTACGCTGGGACGGACGTGGACTATGGATGGAGTGGAGAAAGTCCGGCTTTCGGCCATTCCGAGCACTCTATCCGCTTAGGGCAGGATTTCCCGGATTCGGATTTTCAATATTTCCCGGATTCCCAGGCTGTTTCTCGGAATCAGATTCCAGGTCTTCGGCAGTCGGCTTCTCAGCCTTCCCAATTCCCGCAATCCCCGGCGAAACTTCATACGGTCGCCCAATCGCCGGCTCGTCGCGGCCGTGTGAAGAAAAGCACATCGGTGTCGGCCGATGTGACCGTGCATGTCTGGAAGGGCTTGTCCGCGCGACACGTGCGTGAGGTTGCTGGAGTTCCGGTGCTTATGCCCGTTCCGGCGTGGTCTTTGGCTGCCGGCCGGTGGGGTATCCAGGACATCGTCATGGTTGCGGAGTCGTTGATTCGCCATCGATTCGCCACTCGTAAGGGGCTGATTGAGTTTGTTAAAACTGAGAACGTCCCATACCGGAGCAAGTGTCTGGATGCGTTGGCGCTCGTGCAGTCAGGCAGCGATTCCCCCAAGGAGACCGAAATGAGGCTGACTCTTGTGCGTTATGGCCTGCCGATTATGCAACCGAACTGTGTGGTCCCCGGCGTGAATTTTGCGAATGGCGCTGCGGTGACGTTGGATCTTGTCGATGCCGAGCATCGTTTTGGCCTGGACTATCAGGGTGACCATCATCGTACTGACCGTGCGCAATATCGGCGCGATCAGAACAAGCTGTCGCGTCTTGCGGCCGCTGGTTGGACTGTGTTTTCGGTCACGCAGCTGGATTTGTCCGACGAATTGCATCGCGCCGCGTTCGCCATGAACGTTGCCCATGCGTTGTCTTCGATCGTCGGTCGGCCGATTGGGGTGACCACGCCCTTGCCATGGCGCAAAGTGGTGCTGCGTTATCGGAAAGCCCGCAAGCTTAGGCTGCTTGACTGATGCGGTTTCGTTGGGTGCGCGCGTGAGGCCGCCCGCTTTCCGCATGATCGCGACTCCTCGGTGTTGTGCCTCTTTTGTGGCGATCGGCGCTGGAATCCTTGAAAGCCGCTGATAATCGTGTTCGTCGCGCGTCATTCCGATGCGTTTGGTTGCGCACAGGATATAGGAGGCTTGTTTTTTGTGTCACGATTCGAAAAAAAGACCAAAATTTTGGATCGTGACACATCACTTTCGGTTCGGGGGTATGTTTTTGAGGCATTTTCCTTGGGAATATGTCGTTTTATACCCCCGTATTGTTTTTTTGGAAGGAAAAATGTGTCACGATTCGAAAAAACAGCCGAAATTTCGAATCGTGACACATTTCGGGAGACTCCGCCACTCACCTACGCTTCACCGCGCACCTACGCTCCGCCACCTGCCACGCGCCTCACCGCTCCGGCACGCTTTGCGCCGGGCAGCCATGCAGCACGGACAGCATCGCCCGCTTTTCCTTGGTGGTGACGCTCAGCCCATACTTGGCTTTCACGCCGATCTGCCGGGCCACGTACTCGCACCGGTACGCGCCGTTCGTGGGTAGCCAGTACGCGGCCGACGCGGATCCCTTCTCCTGATTGGCGGGCCCGTCCACCGCGAGCAGGTTGTACATATCGTTGCCGAACCGGTACCGCTTGGCTTGGTCCCACGTGCTCGCGCCCGACCGCCAGGCATTCTCCAACGCCACCACATGGTCGATCTGCACCGCCGACGAGGTGCGCGCGCCGCGTACGAAGTGGATTGTTTTGCCGGTGTACGGGTCGGCCAGCGTGCCCGATTCCACTTTGCATCCATGCTGCCGGTAGCGCACGTCGGTCAGGTCGCGCGCCAGTACGTCTTCGCGCACGTCGCATCCGTTGCCGTCGTCGTCGGTTTGGCGGAAGCCGAACAGGTCGCGATCGTAGCCGGCGTGCCGCTGATTATCGTCGACCGTCAGCTGCTGCAGCGTCTGCGCGGCGCTGCCGGACGCGGTGTATTCGCCTGTTATTTCGCCGACGGTCGGGTTTGCTTTCGGCATGAGCAGGCCGATGGTGACGCCCGCCACCACGGCGATCACCAGCAGAATCAGTATGCGTTCCACCGGCCCGTCGGCATTGAGCAGCTTCTTACGAAAATGCGTGCCGTCACGCGATCCGTGCCTTGTCATCGCACCCTAAGCAGTCTCACGCGTACGTGAACGTCATCGGATCGTGCCCGGCGCGCGTCGGCCCGTCGAGCGCATCGATGGCCGCATGCTCGGCCGGGCTGAGCACGAATCCGAACAAGTCGAGGTTCTGCTTCTGCCTGTCCGCATGCACCGACTTGGGGATGATAATCGTGCCGTTTTCGATGTGCCACCGCAGAATCACCTGCGCGGGCGTGACGCCATGCGCTTCGGCGATGCGTGCGATCACGCCGTCGCCGGCGTTCAAGTCGGCGCCGCGAGCCATCGGCGAATACGCCTCGACCGCGATGCCGTGCTCCTTGCAGTACGCCACCACCTCGCGCTGCTGCCACGTGGGATGCAGTTCGATCTGGTTGACGGCCGGATATTCGCCCGTTTCCTTATGCAGCCGCTCAAGATGCTCCGGCAGGAAATTGCACACGCCAAGCGACCGCACGCGACCCTCCGCGCGGAATTCGTCGAACGCCTTCCACGTCTCGCCGGAACGCCAATTGAACGGCGTCGGCCAATGCAGCATATACATGTCCACATAATCGAGCTGCAGCAGGCCGAGCTGGCGGTCGAACGCCTTGCGCGCGGAATCGTACCCCTGCTCGGAGTCGCGCAGCTTCGTCGTCACCCACAGGTTCTTGCGATTTTCGCCTTGCGTGAAGCCCGCGTTCTGCAGCGCGCGCCCCACGCCCGCCTCGTTGTTGTACCCCGCGGCACCGTCGATATGACGATAACCGGCTTCCAGCGCGCTCTCCACCACGGGGGTAACGCCCTCATCGTCGATACGCAGCACGCCCAAGCCGATCTGCGGAATCAGATTGCCGTCGGAAAGCGTGATCATCGGAGTGTGGAAAACAGCCATGGAACAACCCCTTGAGTCGAAATGCAATGTTCTTCGCACCAGTGTAGCGGCTGTTGCGCTCGTAGGTTGTCCGGCCTGTGTCCGCGACCCGCCTGAACCTGTGCGTGGCAGCCCGCCTGAACCTGTGTCCGCAACATCGGCAACCTGCATCGGCAGTCTGCGTCAACAACCTGCACCAACAACCCGCACTGGAGCCCTGCGCTTACCCCGCACCAGACGCATATCCAACGATTATTCAACCTCCCGTAACAGACGTAACAATTCCGTGCGGGCGGACGCGCTATAACGTTGCCCGGATATGAAGAACGATTTGGATATGAAGTCGGATACAGAGAACGAAGAAGACGGCACTATGAGTACGGAGAGCGCGGACGTGCGGCCCGCGGAGAGCACGGACGCACGGCCTGCAGGAGCCCAGCAACCCACGCACCACCACTCCCAACCGTCCCACCACCACGGCCACGCGCTCGCCGGCATCCTCGGCCCCGCGTTCGTGGCGGCGGTCGCGTACGTGGATCCGGGCAACGTGGCGGCGAACATCACGTCGGGCGCGCGCTACGGCTACCTGCTGGTGTGGGTGCTGGTGTTGGCTAACTGCATGAGCGTGCTCATCCAATACCAGTCCGCGAAACTCGGCATCGTCACCGGCAAAAGCTTGCCGGAAATCTTGGGCGAACGGCTTGGCGACGCGGGCCGTTTCATGTTCTTCATGCAGGCTGAGGTAATCGCCATCGCCACCGATCTGGCGGAAGTGATCGGCGGCGCGATCGCGCTGAAACTGCTGTTCGGCCTGCCGCTGTTCGTCGGCGGCTGCATCATCGGCGCGGTGTCGACGGTGCTGCTGATTTTCGAAAAAGGCGTCACGCATCGCATTTTCGAAAAACTGATCATCGGCCTGCTGCTGGTGATCACGTTCGGTTTCATCGCCGGTCTGTTCATCGCCCCGCCAAATCCGAAAGAAGTCGTCGCCGGCTTGATTCCACGCTTCAAAGGCACTGATACCGTGCTTATGGCCACGTCCATGCTGGGCGCCACGGTCATGCCGCACGCCATCTACCTGCATTCCACGCTCGTCAACGACCATTACGCCCCCGGCGAAGCGAAGCCGAGCGTGAAGAAGCTGCTTCACGGCAGCAAAATCGACGTTGCCTGGGCGCTGATACTTGCCGGCTCGGTGAACCTCGCGCTGCTCATCCTCGCCGCGAACTCGCTGTACGGCATGACCGGCACCGACACCATCGAAGGCGCGCAGCGGGCCATCCAGCATGTGCTCGGCCCGGTGATCGGCACGATTTTCTCGATTGGTCTGCTTGCGTCGAGCCTGAGCTCCACGTCGGTCGGCACTTACGCCGGCAGCGAAATCATGCACGGCCTGCTGCGTATCAAAGCGCCGATGTGGGCGTGCCGAGTGGTGACGCTGGTACCCGCGCTGGTGGTGCTATGGTTCGCCAACAATCCGACGGAAGCGCTGATCGTCGGCCAGGTCGTGTTGTCGGTCGGCATTCCATTTGCGATTATTCCGCTGATGCGTTACACGCACGACCGCACGCTGATGGGGGAGCACGTGGACGGTCCGGTCAAGCACATCGTCAATATCGCGGTCGCCGCGCTGATCGTCGCTCTGAACGTGGTGCTGATTGTGCTGACAATGCTCGGCAAAGCCTGATTTTCCGTGATTTTTACGCCGATTTCCGCAGGCTTTCGCGGAGCAATCCCGCAGACTGCCTACGCCGCCTGCACTTTCCCGCTGTCATAATCGACCACGGTGTACATGCCCTTCCCCTCGCGCTTGGACTGGTACAACGCATGGTCGGCGAATCCCAAGCAGAGGTTCAGATCGACGTTCTTGCCGGACAGCACGCGGCATGCGCCGATACTGCAATGCACGTCCTGCCCGTATTGCGCGGACGCCTGCGCCAACTGGCGGCGGAACAGGTCCAGCGTGCTTTCGATCACGCGCTCGTTCGCGGTGTTCTTTATCAGCGCCACATACTCATCGCCACCGAAACGGACGATGATGTCATCATGCCGGTACAGCCGCTTCAACGTCTGCGCCACTTCACGAATCCAGAAATCGCCCACTTTATGGCCGTACGTATCGTTGATCTGCTTGAAATCGTCGATGTCAACGAAAATCAGAACGGCTTGGTCGCCTTCCTGCATGTGCGCGAAATAATTCTCAATCTGCTCGCGGCCGGCGCTCTTGCTCCACAAATCGGTCAGACCATCGTGCTGCGCCTCGTAGCTGGCCTTCTGATAGGCGTCATCCTGCGAACGGATTTTCTTGTTCATTTCGATGGTGTCGACCACGAACGTGAACTGGATTGAAATCGTGATCGCGATGGCCTGCAACGCCAGTCCGTAATGGAGAATCTGAACGATGGTTGTCACAATCGGCAGCACGAAGAACGACAGCGACGTGACGAACAGCGGTCGGCTGAGGTTTTTGCGGTTTTCGATGATCAGCATCACAATCAGCGCGAGCTCTACCAGACCCAGTATCTGCGGGATAGCGAACAGTGGTCCGCGGCGGTAGTAGTTCTGGCTGTCGATGTAGTAGACCATATGGTTGAACTGCGTGGCAATCGTCAGTACGATGCCGAGCGCGGACGCTGCGTAGATGACGTCAAGCTTCTTCGAACGCGGCTTTTTCGGCTTGGATTGGGCGTTGGCCGAACGTTGGTTCTTACGATTACGCTTGGCTCCGCCGCTCGTTCTGGCCCTCCACTCGTGCGGGCTGACGTTTTCAAGCATGTCGTCGCCGCTGACGGTTTGCCAGATATAGTTGGCGAACAGTGCGATGAAGATGAAATTGATCAGGTATTCACCAAGATTGCCGATGCGCGTCATGTAGAAGTCAAGCTTGTCGCGGCCGCCGTTGTGATACCAGGCGGACACGTCGGCCAGCAGCATCAGCGCGCATAGAAGCTGCATGGAAACTTTCGTATAGGTACGCCGCGTCCTACGTATCGCGCCCACGTAGACGCCACCTGCGCAAACGATGCAGATGAGAACGCCCCATAGCTCCATCGCTATGTTGAATAACGTGACTACGGTCATACTTCCTAACCCCCTGCGCGGCGTATTCCTTTCCTGTATCGTGCCGTTACTGCCAACGCATATGTATACCACCCCATGATGAACAAATACGAAGTTTTGCCAATTTTTCTCGGTTGAATTGGAATTGAACGTGTTCGAATAGTTTCATCTCGCGTTCGACCACCCGCAGTACTAGACTTTTTGAGTCTGTTTTTGCAGGAGTTGCGCAATACGCTGCGAGTATGCGCGGATGAGTGATGGAGGGCGGTCGGTTGCCGTCGAAACCGGAGAAGAGGTCGGAAGTGAAGCCGGAAAAGAAAATAAACGCGAAACAGGGCCGCACCCACGGCCTGTCCCAGCCGCTTACCGGCGAGGAATCGTATAAAAACGACCATTTGACGCATGTCGCGTTCGTATCGATCGCCATTCTCACCTTTATCACGTTCGTCGGCAACTTCACGCAGCTGCAGTTGAGCGCCGCACTGCCCACCATCGTGTCCGATTTCGGCATTTCCGTCACGACCGGCCAATGGCTGACGTCGATTTTCCAGCTCGTCATGGGCGTTATGGTGCCGCTCACCGCCTACCTGACCCGCCGATTCTCCACCCGTCAGATCGTGATCGCGTCGATGGCGGTGTTCACGCTCGGTTCGGTGTTCGCCTGGCTCGGCTCATCGTTCGTGCTGGTTTTGATCGGCCGTCTGCTGGAAGCCGTCGGCACCGGCGTGATGTGGCCGGTCCTGCAAATCACGGTATTCTCCATTTATCCTCTGTCCCGCCGTGGCATGGCGATGGGCACCGTCGGCATGGCCATGAGCGTCGCGCCCGCGATCGGCCCCACGTTGGGTGGTGTGCAAACCGATTTGAACGGCTGGCGATCGATTTTCCTCACGCTGACGGTTATCGGCGTGATTTCACTGTTTTTGGCGATTTTCGGCTTGCGTAATTTCGGCACGCGCGACGCGTCCGCCAAAGCCGACTTCTTCTCCGTCGGCCTGTCGATTTTCGGCTTCGGCGGACTCATGTTCGGCTTCACGAACATCGAATCGTATCCGTTCACGCATCCGATGGTGTGGCTCGCCATGCTTATCGGTGTGGTCGGCATCGTCTGGTTCGTGCTGCGGCAGATCCACGGCGCTCGCCGGCAGTCGGCCGACCCGTCCAAGCAACCTCCGCTGCTCAACCTGAGCGTGCTGAAAAACAAGAGCTTCACCGTCGGCACCGTCACCGCCGCGCTGTCGTTCTTCGCGTTCAGTTCGATCATGGTGATCATGCCGCTCTACATTCAGGATTGCCGAGGCTATTCCGCCACGATCAGCGGCCTGGTGATGTTGCCCGGCGCGTTCGGCCAGTGCATCGCGCAGTTCTTCGGAGGCAAGGCGCTCGACCGTTTCGGCGCGCGTCCGGTGGCGCTGATCGGCTCGATCACCCTGCTGTTCGGCACCATCATGATGAGCCTGATTTCCATGACCTCATGGATTTGGTGGGTGTCGATTTGGCAGTTCGTGCGCCAAATCGGCATGGGATTCGTGCTCATGCCGATTACCACGTGGTCGCTGAACTGCCTGGAGCCCGAGGAGGTGAGCGCCGGCTCGGCCGTTACGAACACGGTTCGCCAGATCGCCGGTGCCATCGGCGCTCCCGTGCTGGTGATTCTGATGGAAACGTTTACCGCCCTGCGCTGGGCTGCGATCGGCGGCGCGAAGAACATGTATGCCGTGGCGAACGTGTTCGGCATCCAGTGGGCGCTGCGCGTGAGCGCCACCATCTGCTTCATCATGGTGGTCATGGTCTTCTTCGGCGTCCGCGGCAACGGCGCCGGCTCCACCCGCGACACCGTCCAGCGCGCCCTCAATCGCGTCCACCCCCACGCCGCCTAGCCTGACCTGTCCGCTCTTACCGCATTTTCGCCGTTCCGTAGGCATGTCATGAGCGTGGTTTGCTCAAGTGCTGCCATTCCCCGCAGCAGGAAATGAGAGAGAGAAATGTCCGCATAGTGGCATGCGGTACGGGTGCACGTAAAAGCACTGTGAACCTCGCGGGAAGGAGGTGGCGCACCCGTGCCGTGTTACGTATGGTGAACGGGAACGTAATGAAAGGCAACCATGCGGCAAACCTGCGAAAGCGAGCGTGAGAACGGCGGCAATAACGATGCCGAACGCGAACGCACAAGCGAAAGCGAAATCGAGGATCTGGGCGCGCAGCTCGACAAAGCATGCGCCAGCCGCCCCCTCGACCGTGCTCAACATGGCATGACCCGCCGTACCGCAGCAACACACCTTCTGACCGCGGTGCTCTGGCTGGCCACCGCCGTCATCCTGCTGGCCATGCTGCTGCGCATGCTGCCCAACAATCTTGACGGCAAACGGTACGTGCCGCTTATCGTCGCGCTGATGCCGTGGCTGGGCATGCTGTCTTTGATTATTGCGATCACCGCGATAGCCGTCCGTGCAATAGGCGGACGCGTCCTACTCGCCACCGTCAGCGTGGTGTGCGTGGTTGTGCAAATCGGCTGGCATTGGGGTTATATCAGGCCGCAGCAAACGATTTCCGACGCGGCCAGCACCGCAGTCACGCAGGTCTCGTCCGACGGCTTGCCCAACACGTCCGACCGGTACGCCCGCATCATGACCTTCAACACCAAGGAAGGGCATGCCGACGCCAATCGGATCGTCGAAATCGTCAAAAACGAGCATGTGGAAGTGCTCGCGCTGCAGGAAGTGTCATGGGACTTGCTCAACCGGCTCAACGGCGCCGGAATCGCCAATTATCTGCCGTATTCCGTGGCCGCGCAGCAAACGTGGCATGACAACGGCGGTGTGAACGTGCTGTACAGCGCCGCGCCGATGGAAAACGCCAAACAGAACCTCATTCCCGTGGAATCAAGCAGCGTTTCCGCCGCGACGATCGATTTCGGCGGCAGCAAGGTGCGCTTCGGCTCCGTCCACCCGTTCTCGCCGCGCCCCCGCAACCAAGGTCTGTGGAACCGTAGTCTCGACTCGCTCGCCCAACTGCAGCATTACGACAATCTGTACGTGCTGATGGGCGATTTCAACTCCACATGGGACCACGCCAGCTTCCGATACCTGCTCGGCAGCCGCTTCCTGGATTCCGGCCAGCAGGCGGGCGAAGGCCTGCACATGACGTACCCGGCCATGATGCCGATCGCCGAAATCGACCATATCGTGCACGACAAGGGCGTGAACGTGGGCGATCTGGAAACCAAGTACATCGCCGGCTCCGACCACCGCGCTCTCCTCGCCACGCTCGAAGTCGCCTGACCCGCACCTAATCTGCGCTTGAACATATCTGCGCATAGCAAACATATCCGCACGTATCCCCACATATGCCCCTCAACGTACCAATAGCCGCAAACACGCCTGCTGCTATACCGACATTTTTGACATTATGTAGGTATGGGAATAGTCTATATTCACCCCGAACCTGCATATTCTGCACAAATGACGGTTATAAGGATGATGGTTATGGAGTACAAAAGCATACGGCAGACATTGGCAATGTCATCATCCACGGCCAAGCCGAAGGATGCGGCTGAGGAGGAATACCAAAAAAGACTCAACGGCTATTCAACATACCGGTCAGGTATTGAATTCGAAGGTCATGAGATGTTCGCCGTGGCGTTCAGGGAACTGTTGAACGTCATGGATTCGGTCCGTGGCATGGAAGTGCAGGTCGAATCGCTGTGGGCCGCATTGCCGCCGATTGCCCGCAGGGCGTATCTGATGGAACTCATCGGCGCGGAAATGCAGAGCACGAACTCCATAGAAGCCGTGCACACCACGCGCAAGGAAATCTCAGACGCGTTGGATGCGGCGGTCGCGGACGGGCCGCACAAGCGGTTGAGTGAGCTTGCCAAACTCTTTCTCGGACTCTCCGGCGAAAATTCCGCAACGTTGGAACTACCGAAAACGTTGCATGACATACGTAATATTTACGATCAGGTGATGGCTGGGGAACTACGGGAGGAAGACAAGCCTGACGGAATGGTATTCAGAGCCAAGCAAGTCTCTGTGTGTGACGGCTTTGACCGGGAGATTCATCAAGGCGCATGGCCGGAATCGGAAATCCAAGTGCAATTGACCAAATGGCTGGCGTTGCTTTCGGATGAGGCGATTCCTCCGCTGCTGCGGGCTGTGATGTGCCATTACGCCTTCGAATGCATTCACCCGTTCTATGACGGCAATGGCAGGACGGGCCGGTTCCTGCTTGCTCTGCAGCTGAGCAAGCACCTGTCCATACCGACGGCGATCAGCCTGAGTCCGGTTATCGCCGACGCGAAAGGCCGGTATTACAAGGCGTTTGATGATGCGCAGCATCCGCTGAACTGTTCTGACGTCTCGCTGTTCTCATATCGGATGATCCGTTTTATCGCCACCGCCCAGAAGAACATCATCTCTGTGCTCGGCGAGAAGAAAACCCTGCTTGACACCGCGCGGAAGAGGCTTGAACATTATGCGCGAACGCAGGGCATTACGGAACTGCAGCGGAACATGCTGTACTTCCTGCTGCAGGAGGAGCTTTTCGACGATGCTCCGAAACCCATATCGCGCCGCCTAATGCGCGAATGGCTTGGCGTGGGGGAGCGGAAGACCAACACCGCGCTCGCGGAACTGGTGAACAGGAACCTGCTCGAGTTCCACGGCTCCCGCCCGATCCGCTATTCGCTGACCGCCACCGCCCGCGCCGAATTTCTGCAATGATTCTGCGCGTATTGGACGATTTGCCGCATGCGGGGAACGCCTCGCGCTAAAATTTCCGTTTGGCGGGTTGCGGAAGCCATGGTGGATTTCGCAAAACCGCAACACGAAACGTTGGAAGAACGGTTAAGGGGTTTAGGCATGCACATCATGTTCGTCTGCACGGGCAACATTTGCCGTTCCCCTATGGGCGAGCTTCTGATGACCCACTATCTGAACGGCACCACCGTGCAGGTGTCAAGCGCCGGCACGCGTGGTTTGCCGATGCATCCGATCGATCCGTCGAGCGGCCGCCTTATGCAAAGCGTCGGCATTGAGTCGAGCGGCTTCCGTTCCCGACGACTGACCCGACAGATGGCCGACGAAGCCGACCTGATCCTCTGCTTCGAAAAGCAGCAGCGCAAGGAAATCGTCACGTTGGCGCCAGCCGCCGTACGATACACGTTCCTGCTTGACGATTTCGCGAATATGTGCGATTACTGCGCTCGCAACAATATGATTGCCGGACTGACCATCCAGGAACGTCTTCAGTCGGTAATCAAGAAGTCCTCGATGATTCGTCCGATGATTCCCCAGCCGAAGGACATCGCCGACCCGCATGGCCGCGAATTCAGCATGTTCTGCGTCGCCGCCGAACAGACGAACGGTGCGATCCGTAAAATCCTGAAAAGCATGCGCAAGCACCGTACGGTAACCCCCGCCCCCATCCGCTCCCAAATCGTTGCCTGATAATTCTTTTAGGTCCATGGATTGATTCACCATAGCTTGGCCCTACTCTATTTTTTTGAGTCCGAGCGTGTTTGTGATATTCACCCATTTTTTATTATTGATATTTTGATTTGATTGGCATGTTGCATGCCATAAGAGGTAAAGAAGCCCTTTTTGAGCATCTCTTGAAAGATTAATTTCAGGATTGTTGGGGGTGGGCTGTCGGTGGCATGGGATGGGGCGAGGGTGCTTTGCGTCGCAAGGTGGTATTGGTTGGAAAATTTTCTGAAACGTTTGCATATGTGAATTTGCAACGATAGTGGGTGCTACGGGGTGCTGGTATGAGTGTATCTGTTGCTGACAGCGTTTGCAACAGAGCAGAAAACAATTGCGTTTTAACCGCCATTTTTCAATAAAAATCATTCATTTTTCAAAGGAAAAATGTGGTATTTTTGACGCAACGTCTGCTAGTGGCAAACGTTGTCAAAGTTAGATGCAAGGAAGCAGGGAGGGTAAGGTGCGACTCAGCACTCATACGTTCGCGGGTATGGCGAACGCACTCACCAGAAAAGAGCCTCCGCACGACGATCAACCGGAGTTGATGACCCGTGCAGAGCGTAGGCGCGCGGCCCGCAAGGCTCGTGCGGCCAAAACCTGGAAGAAAGTAGCGGCGGGAACGGTGGCGGTCGCCACGCTGTTCGGCGGTATGGGTGTGGCATCCACCGCACTTGCCGCCGATCGTGACAGCTACCAGGACACCATCGGAAATTCTTCTTTCGAAGCGGCCCGTAACCAGTACGGTCTGACCAAGCACATGAAGAACGGCGCCATCCTGCACGCATGGATGTGGTCGTTCAAGACCATCACGCAGCACATGCCTGAGATCGCCGCGGCGGGCTACACTTCCGTGCAGACCGAGCCTATGAGCAAGATCAAGGAAGTCGCCGCCAACGGCAAGAAGTTCACCGAGAACTGGTACTACGTGTACCAGCCGGCGAACACCTCCATCGGCAACTTCGTGGTCGGCACCGAGGCTGACCTGAAGGAAATGACCGCCACCGCCCATAAGTATGGTGTGCGTGTGATCGTGGATGTGGTCGCCAACCACTTCACCTCCGATTGGAACGCCATCGACCCCGATTGGCAGAACAAGGAGTACTTCCACAAGCGTACCGGCTGCGACGGCCCCAACGGTGAAATCAACGATTATTCCAACCGTTACAAGGTGACGCAGTGCCACCTGCTTGGCCTGTGGGATCTGAATACGCAGAACCAGGCTGTTGCCGATCGTATGCAGAAGTTCCTGAAGACCGCTGTGGCGGACGGCGTTGACGGCTTCCGCTACGATGCGGCAAAGCACGTCGAGCTGCCGACCGAAGTCTTCGACAATAAGCAGTCGAACTACTGGAACACCATTCTGAAGAACGGCTCCCAGTTCCAGTACGGCGAGGTGCTGCAGGGCGATTCCGGCCTTGACTACAAGGCATACGCCAACATGTTCCGCGACAATTCCTCCGATGGCGGCGGCAACACCGCTTCCAACTACGGCAAGACCATTCGCGCCGCTGTCGGCTCGAACAACCTTGACGTCAAGATGGTGAAGAACATCGATACCGGCGGCGCAAGCGAAGACCAGCTGGTCACCTGGGTTGAGTCCCACGATAACTACGCCAACGGCGACAAGGAATCCACCGGCCTCACCGACTATCAGATCATGATGGGCTGGGCGGTCGTTGGTTCCCGTAGGGCCGGCGCTCCGCTGTACTTCAACCGTCCGAAGGGCTCTGGCGGCACCAACCCGCAGTTCGCCGAGCAGTCCCAGCTGGGTGACGCCGGTGACGACATGTGGAAGAACAAGTCCGTCGCGGCAGTCAACCACTTCCGTAACGCCATGGATGGCAAGGGCGAGAACCTGCAGAACTGCGGCGACAAGTCCTGCCTGATGATTGAGCGCTCCACGTCTGATGGCATTCAGAACGATGGTGTGGTCATTGCCAACATGGGTGGCGACAAGAGCCTTTCCGGCATGGAAACCACACTTGACGATGGCACCTACCCGGATGAGGTCAATGGCGGCCAGCTTGTGGTCTCCAACCATAAGATCGTTTCCGGTACCGCCAAGGGCGGCGCGGTCAGCGTCTTCTACGTGAAGGGCGAATCCGATCCGAACGTGTCCGTGGAAGCGGCTTCCAAGGAATTCTCTTCCGACAATGTCAAGGTCACGTTGCGCGCGCAGGATGCCGACAATCTGAAGTACACCACCACCGAGGGCGAGAGCGGCTCCTTCACTGACGGAAAGGTCATTTCCGTTGGTAAAACTCTTTCCATCGGCGAGACCGCTACCGTCAAGGTGACCGGCACCGCCGCCAAGGATGGCAAGAAGGTTAAGAAGGGTCAGGCGCTGAGCGCTTCCGTGACCGTGAAGAAGGTGGAGGTCCCGAAGCAGAACCTTGCCGCGCAGTACAGTACCAACAAGGTGGGCATGGGCGTCAAGAAGACCATCAACTTCAACGCCGGGAAGGATGCGAGCATCGCTGACTGGGACAGCTCCATGCTGATCGCGCAGGGCGCCGCCAACGACGACCCGCGCGTGTACCGCCCGAATTCCATGTATGAGGTTCCGATCGATCTGTATGCGTTGTATGGCGCCTACGATGACGACAACCTGTACCTCATGTGGGAAATGACTAACGTGCAGGATGTCGTCGACACTGGCGACGACTACCCCCTGAGCCAAGGCCACCTGTGGCAGACCCAGAACCTGCCGTTCCACATCGCCATCGACACCAAAGATGACAGCACCCGCATCGGCAACAACGGCGGTCTGCAGACCGGCGGTTCCCTGTGGGCATCCAACATCACTTGGGGCGGCGAGCAGAAGCTCAACAATGTGGTGACCATCTCCACCAACGGCTCCAACGGTCCGTGGATCTACAAGGGCGACGAGACTGGTCTGAACTCCAAGGCTGCGTATGGTCCGGCTGCTAACGCCGCCACCAACACCAAGAAGTCGAACATCAAGTTCGGCTATGGCAATGGCATTCTAAGCAAGGATGTCATCGGCATCGACGGTGGCTGGGGTGAAAACAACGGTCGTTTCATCGGCGATATGAAGGCCGAGAACCAGAACAAGGCCAAGTGGGTCAACTTCAACGAGAAGGGCCACAATTCCGCTCAGATGGATGATCACTACGAGATCGCCATCCCGCTGGAAGAGATCGGCACCACCGCTGACCGCATTGCCTCGAGCGGCATCGGCATCGAACTGGCAGCCACCTTCGGTCTGTCCGCCATGGATTCCCTGCCGTACGATCTGGCAATGAACGACAATGCTGACCTGCCGGACACCGGTTCTCAGGTGAATAACTCCTTCGAGAAGTCCGATGACGACATGTTCAGCGTGAAGATGGCCAACATCGGCGGCGAAGAGCCTCCGGTCGAAACCAAGTCCGTGAAGATCGATCAGTCGGATTACAGCGTGGACCTGTCCGAGGGCGTGGCCACGAAGCAGTTGACAGCCACGACCGATCCGAAGGGCGCGTCCGTGAGCTGGAGCTCGTCCGACAAGGACGTGGCGACCGTCAGCCCGAAGGGCGTGGTCACCCCGAGGAAGGCCGGCAAGGCCACGATCACCGCGAAGTCCGGGACCAAGACCTCGTCGATCACCGTGACCGTGACCGGTGAGCTTCCGCCGGACCCGGTCGCGAAGAACACCGTCTACGCTTCGAAGCCCTCGGGCTGGGGCAAGATCTACGCGTACGTGTACACGGGCGACGGCGCGACCGCGGCGAACAACGCGGCCTGGCCGGGCGTGGAGATGACCGCCCCGAGCGCGACCGACGGCTGCCAGCAGACCGACCTGTACAAGTACGTGGTCCCGGACAGCCTCGCCAAGGGCGCGAAGGTGATCTTCAACGACGGCGGCAGCCAGCAGTATCCGGGATCCCGCCAGCCGGGCCTGGACTACAACGGCGGCATCGTGAAGTGGGACGGCTCCTCCGCGGCCCTGGGCGCGGTCGAGTGCGAGACCACCATCCCGGTCACGTCCGTGTCGATCTCCGGTGATGGCGTGAGCGGCGGCAAGCTCTCGCTGAAGTCCGGGGCGAGCGCGCAGCTGACCGCGACGGTCAAGCCCGACAACGCGACGGACCGCAAGGTCACGTGGACGAGCTCGGACAGCTCGGTCGCGAACGTGATGGGCACCGGCGTGGTCACCGCCGGGTCGAAGGCCGGCAGGGCCACGGTCACCGCGACCGCCGGCGGCGTGAGCGCGTCCGTCGAGGTCACGGTCGAGGCGCAGGATCCGTACGCCGAGCTGGACGCGTTGGCGAAGGCCCACGCGTCGGATCTGGAGGACGGCACGTACGTGGTGTCGACCAGGCTGAAGGACGGAATGCTCCTGGACGTGGCCGGAGGCTCGAAGAAGGACGGCGGGAACGTGCTGATCTACACCGCGACCGGCGGCGCGAACCAGCAGTGGAGGGTGACGCACGACCCGAAGGGCTACGTGACGCTCGCGAACGTGAATTCGGGCAAGGTCCTGGACGTGGCGGGAGGCTCCGCGAAGGACGGCGCGAACGCGTTGCAGTACTCGTCGACCGGCGGCCGCAACCAGAAGTGGGTCGCGGTCAGGTCCGGCTCGTCGTATCGCCTGGTGTCCGCGATGTCGCAGTCGCTGGTCCTGGATGTGGCTGGATGGTCCACGAAGAACGGGACGAACGTGGACGTGTGGACGTCGACCGGCGGCGCGAACCAGCAGTGGTCGTTCAGGCCGGTCGGACAGTCCCTGAAATCCGCGACGGTCTGGTACCGTCCCTCGTCCGCGCAGGAGCGCGTGCGCGTGCAGTGGCGCGTGTACGGCAGTCCGGACACGACCGGCGGCATGGAGATGACGCAGGCGTGCGGAGGCTGGTGGAAGGCCACGGTTCCCGCGGCGGGCTCCACGAGGACCGGTCTGTCGTTCTCGTATGGTTCCACGACGGATGACAACGGCGGGAAGCTGTACGACGTGAAGGGCGAGTCCGCGGCCGTCTCGGGCGGTCAGGCCGTGACCGACGTCACACCAAACTGCGTGGTGACGACCAAACAATAACCCAAAACAAACGACTGGGATCCGCCCATACTCTGGTGGATCCCAGTCGCCCTCATGGCGGGAACAAGACATCCTCACAAAATCTCATGCTAAAACCTTCTTTAAGAAAAAGCTCTTAAAAAAATAGATAAATGTTTGAATGTACTGGTAAAAATACGTTTTCAAACACTTCTGCTAGTCAATATTTCTCCATATTGCTTTAATTATATGGAGCACTTTTGGGATTTTAATGGCGAATAAAAGCGATGCATATGAAACATCCCCCCTCGTCTATAGGAAATGGAATACTTAAACAGTATTCCACGAGGATAGAAGAGGAGCAATGACGAGCAATACTGATCGGAAGTGCTTATATGCCGGTAACGACTTTTATACAGTGAATGCAATAGGTCAAAAGCCGATTCGCGTAGCCCAGATTGTCGGCAAAATGGTTGGCGGTGGTGTGGAGTCCGTGGTGATGAACTATTACCGCCACATTGACCGCAGCAAGGTGCAGTTTGACTTCCTTGTGGATGAGGATTCCACGCGTGTTCCTGAAGAGGAAATCATCGCTTTGGGAGGCCGTGTGTTCCGCATACCGCCGTATCAGCATCCGATTCGTTACCGTCGTGAGCTGATTCGCCTGATGCGTGAACAGCGGTGGCCGATTGTACATAGCAACATCAACACGTTGAGCGTGTTCCCGTTGTCGGCAGCGAAGAAAGTTGGCGTACCTGTCCGTATTGCACATTCCCATTCGACTATGGGCAAAGGTGAGTTTGCGAAGAACGTGATGAAGCTCGCGTTGCGTCCATTCGCAAATGTATACCCGACAGTTCGTTTTGCGTGTGGTCATTATGCAGGGGAATGGCTATTTGGCAAGAATGCGGATTTTACCGTGATTCCCAATGGTATTGAATTGGATAAATTCCGTTTTGATTCTGCAGTTCGTCAAGAAACTCGCAAAGAACTTGGTATTGCAGAGGATACATTCCTGATTGGTCACGTCGGGCGTTTTATGCCGCAGAAGAATCAAGCTTTTCTAGTGGATGTGCTTGCGGATGTACTTCCCAGCAAGCCCAATGCAATGATTGTTTTTGTGGGTGACGGTCCAGATAAGCCTGCTGTCCAGCAGCACGCTGAAGAGCTCGGTATTGCCGATCATATATTGTTCCTTGGGCAACGTTCTGACGTGAATCGCCTTTATCAGGCTTTTGATGTTTTTTGTCTTCCAAGCCTTTATGAGGGGTTGTGCATAGTCGGTGTTGAGGCACAACGTGCTGGCCTCCCATGTTTGTTCGCAGATGCAATTACACGAGAAGTTGATGTTACGAAATCATCTCGATTCATGTCTATGGAATCGGTTAAGGGATGGAGTTCCTTCATAGCGACGCTGGAATCTGGGGCACGTGTCAGTCTCTCTGAAGAGATGTTTTCTGACTATGATATTTCCAGAAACGCTCAGAAGTTAACTGCTATGTATATCAAACTTTTTGAGAAGAAATGAAAAGCAGTATGAATCCGCTAGTTTCAGTTGTCATACCTGTATATAACGTTGAGCCTTATCTATATGAATGTGTGACGAGTGTAGTCGAACAGACTTACACGAATATTGAAATTATTCTCGTAGATGATGGTTCGACTGATAATTCAGGAATGTTGTGTGACGAATTTGCCTTGTCGGATTCAAGAATATGTGTTTTCCACAAGAAGAATGGCGGACTGTCCGACGCGCGGAATTACGGTATTCGTCAGTCCCATGGAAGTCTGATTTCTTTTATTGACAGTGATGATTATGTATCATCTGATTACATAATGCACTTATATCAAGCGCTGGTCAAAGGAAAAACAGATATTGCGACCACTTCCATTTGCATTTTCCATGATGGGGAATCCCCTAAAGAGTATAAGCGCAATGCGGCAACTTTTCATGTGTATGATGCATGCGATGCGCTTGAAGATATGCTCTATATGAGGCATTTGGAACCTAACGCTTTCCCGAAAATATATAAGAAAGAGCTGTTCGGCACAATTCAGTATCCCGTCGGAAAATTGTATGAGGATATTGCCACCACTACCAGGCTTATCGATAAGGTCGGCAAAATAGCATATCTTGATGAGAAAGATTATTACTACAGGATTCGTCCGAATAGCATTCAAACAGCAAGTTTTAATCCCAAGAAGCTCGATTTGCTTGATCAGCTTAGTGTTGTTAAGTCGATAGTACAGACGAAGTATCCTGATGCTATAGGTGCTTATTATTCAAAAGAGCAAAGTGCTCTGTTCAATCTATGTATGAATATTCCTCAGAACAGTGTGGGACAGGTCCAAGAGATACGTGGAACTCTCTGGAAGCTAATTTGTAAAAATAGAAAGAGGGTCCTTTTGGATAAGAACGCTCGTGTTGATGCAAGAATTGCGTCTGTGCTTTCATATTTTGGTTGTTCTGTATGTAAAGATATATATAAATTTATAAGAAGATAAACAATGAAGAGTGCTCGGGGATTTTAAAAATGGTTATATATGTATGTACGTTTTTGCTTTCTTCTTTTTTATTCCTGCTTTCAACAAAAACAAAAAAAATGTTCTCGGTCCTTATGCAAGGATTAGGGATTGTGCTCCCGTGTCTTGTTGCTGCTTTCAGAGACGAGACTATAGGAACTGATTTAACGGTGTATGGCACATATGTTTATCAAGGGACGCAGCATGTATCTCTTTTTCATGCCATTAACGTATACTCAGACAATCCTGTGGGGTTTGTAACGTATGCTTGGCTGATAAATTTAGTTCACGGTTCTTTTCAGATTTACTTATTTGGAATTGAATTGCTGATTATTCTTCCTACATATTTGTGTTTCAAATATTTTGCCCAAAAAAATACATGGATATGTATGATAGTTTATTATTTCATCTTTTATGGAATTTCTTTAAATATAATGAAACAGATGATTGCGATTTCTTTGGGTATGCTCGCTTTTCGAATGTATTATGAAAAGCAAAACACAAAAGGAGTTTTGCTATCTATTTCAGCATTGTTATTTCATCAAACTGCCTTCGTTGTTTTCCTTATGTATCCTCTATATGAGATATATAAAAAATTTGCAAATTCATCATGGTTTAAAAAAATTGTTTTTTACTGCACTTCCGCATTATGTTGTGTACTGATTTTTGCATGTTTTCAAAGGATTATTGGCTTTATTTCAGTAATGAAAGAATCTTATTCTTTCATTACTGAAAATGAAGGGAATGGAGAATTCATGCTTTCGCCAATAATTTATTTGCTTTTCATTTTACTTCTACATTTCTTCTCTCGATATGCTTTGAGGAAAAATAACGAAACGTCCTTAGGGATATTATATAATACTTTTTTTTATTTTGAATATTTATCGGTGTTTGGTCTGATTTTTCTTGAGACACAAGTTCTTACTCTTGGTGTTGCGCGATTCGGTTACTACTTCGAAGTGTTTTTACCTTTATACATCGGTATGACCTTTACCAAGAAAAATGTTCTTTGGGTAAAGAGCATAGCGATTGTAATGATTCTCTGTGTCTGTATTCTTCAGACTCGTTCTTACCTTAATGGAGCTTGTGACATATATCCGTATACTTCCTCTTTTTTGCGCATTTACAAATAGGAGTTTTGAAGATAATGCTATTTTCCATAATTATTCCTGCATTTAATGCAGAAAAATATTTATGTGATTCTTTGGAATCTGTTCGTGCGCAGACCTTTACAGATTATGAAATTATAATTGTTAATGACGGATCCACTGATAAGACGCGTCAAATAGCAGATTCTTTTGCTGAAAAAAATTCTCAAACTCATGTGATTCACCAAAAGAATGAAGGGCCCTTACTTGCTAGGAGAGTTGGATTACAAGCAGCAAGTGGTAAGTATGCTGTTTTCTTGGACGCGGATGATGCTCTCTGTTCTACAGCTTTGCGGGATATTGCCGATGTAATTCATAAATACAATGTTGATATTGTCTCCTTTAGATATTCTCGGCAGGATAATTTCTTGACGTCTGATTCACCTTCGCCCTTAGCAGTCGGACTATATGATGGCAATCGATTTGAAGAAGCTAGACTTCATTTTTGCAAAGGGCGATTCAATGAGATGTGGGGCAAAGCGATAAAGCTTTCATGTTTTGATCGTGATGCCGATTATTCCAACTATGCAAGGTTGATGCACGGTGAAGATCTTTTACAACTTCTTCCTGTTTTTGATAGTGCCCACTCGCTTTATAGCTTGGATAAAGTTCTCTATTTTTATAGGCCTAATGATTCTGCTAGTACGGCTAGATATAAGTCCAGTCAGCTATCCGATATCAGAAAAGTAAATGCTCGTCTCCTGTCTTTTGCTATGCAATGGGGAAACGCCTGCTATCAAACGGCATGCCACGGCGAGGTCATGCAGTATATCAATCTTCTTAAGATTGCTGTTTCGTACCTCTCCTATGCTTCTTTCGGTGATGTATTTCGTTCGATACGTAAGGTGATGGATGATGAGGGATGTTTGGCACGCGCTCAACAATGTCAATTGAGGATTGACAATTCTATTATCGTTTTTTGCCTTATGCACAATTTCTGTTATCTTGCTTTTCTTGTTTTGAAAATAATAAATTGTATCAAGGGATAAAACGTAAGGATTTTTGATGATTAGAACAAAAGCTGATTTATTGGAATATATCCAAGAGGATAAGCGTATGCAGCCGCAGCCTTCATCTTTTGTGAAGCGTTATCTGGGTACGAGTGGAGCAGTGGTTCGTTGGAAAGAATACTTAAGGAAATGCGAGTACCATCACAACGTTTCCAAGAATATTTATCATAGGCTAGCATACTTAGTTTATCTTTTTTTGACAAAGAGATATGATCGACGTTTTTGTTCAGAAATCCCCATTAATGTTTTTGGCAAAGGATTGTTGATTTGGCATCCTGAGAGGATAATTATTAATCCTTTGAATCAAAGGTTGGAGATTACTGTGCACTTTCGAGTGGCGTTGTCATTGCACAGGCACATGGAGAATGCCCGACAATTGGTGATCATGTAGAGCTTATGATTGATTCGAAAGTGCTTGGAGGAATTACTGTAGCTGACAATGTAAGAATCGGAGCCTCTGCGCTGGTAATTAAACCGATAACGGAAGTTGACACAACTTGGGCTGGTGTGCCGGCAAAGAAAATTAACAATCAGGGAACTATTGAAGTGCCGATTCCTGTTTGCACTTATTAGTGCTACGAAGGTGAGATAGATGGAACAGAAAAAAGGCCGGCTGGTCAGCGTCATCTTGCCAGCATATAATGTGGCGAATTATTTAGATGACTGCTTGGAAAGTGTTATTTCCCAGACATATATCAATACTGAAATTATCATCGTTGATGACGGATCAACTGATGATACTGCAGGGAAAGCAGACGATTGGCTTTCTAAAGATGATCGTATTCGCGTTGTTCATCAAAAAAATGGCGGCCTTTCAGCGGCGAGAAATACTGGCCTTCGCTATGCGCAGGGTGAATTTATTCTTTTCGTCGATCCCGATGACCGTATTGATGAAAGCTTGATTTTCAAGTGCATGACGTTATTAAATGATGATTCGGTTTCTTTAGTCCATTTTGGATACCGATTAATTGATGAAAATGGATTATTACGCGAAAAAAATTTTCCGGATACCCTCGCTAATACTGATGAGCTGCTACCGGCAATTTTGAGTGACAAAATTCCAAGTCATTCTTGGCAGCTTTTATGCAGAAAAGAATTATATTCTGATATTACTTTTCCTGAAGGGCATAAGGCTGAGGATCTAGCAACGACATACAAGCTTATCGCCAAAGCGAAAAAGTGCGTTGTTTTACCAGATTGTTTGTATGAATATCGAGTTCGCAGTAGTTCGATACTTGGAGAGCTTGAATTGAATCATACGAAAGCGCTAAAATACTATGAAGATGAGCTTCTTGCGTTTCATGAGATGATTGATTGGGCTGTTGTGCAAAAGCGAGAAGATTATGCTGTTGCGGCTCGGAACAACATGATGAGACATTTGTTCTATCATTACAAGCATTTGCTTGCGCTTGATGATGCGCAAGGAGCTGACTGGATATGCATGCAGATCAAGGAAGAATTGAAATCTCTCTTTCTCCGTCGAATGGATCCGCTGAATAAGGTCAGATCATTCATGTTGAAGCTTAATTTTCTGGGCCTTTTTTATAGACTCAATAATCTATTGGAAAAAAACGTTAAGAAAATCCTGCATAAGATATAAGGGAGAATATAATGCCGAAATATACAGATGCGCGTAATGCACAATTGGTTATTGCACTATTAAAAGAATATGGTATTCGAAATATAATTGCGTCTCCGGGTACAACAAATGTTCCCTTTGTATACAGCGTACAGAATGACTCCTTTTTTAATATTTATTCTGCTATTGATGAGAGATCTGCGGCATATATGGCGTGTGGTTTGGCTGCTGAATCGGGGGAGCCAGTGGTGCTCTCTTGTACAGGTGCCACAGCTTCGCGGGATTATATGCCAGGCTTAACGGAAGCGTTCTATCGTAAACTCCCCGTTCTGGCTCTTACTTCTATGCATTTCACTGAGGACATAGGTAATCTGTCCACTCAGATTCTCGATCGTTCGGTTATTCCCAACGACATTGCTCGTTATCATACTTCTCTGGAGATGATTGAAAATGAGAGAATGGCTAAAGATGAGGAGCTGCGAATCAACATTGCACTTTCTGAGCTCACACGTGATGGTGGCGGCCCAGTGGCAGTCCAACTTATCACTGACGGCAATTATACGTTCAGTGCAACTTCTCTCCCTAAGGTAAATAGAATAAATCGTTTTCTTCCTGAAAAAATTTCAGAGTGGCCGGAATTACCGGATAACGCTAAAATCGCAGTTCTCTTGGGGGTGCATCGAACTTTTAGTGCTACTGAATCCGAGATGCTAGAGCATTTTGTCGAGACGCATGATGCGGTGGTGTTTTCTGACATCTCTAGTGGTTATCACGGCAAGTTCGCATTCGGATCAGCGCTCGCCTGTATCCAATTGCAGAATAACCCTATACGTTCCGCTTTTGAGCCAGATTTGGTTATACACGTCGGAGAGATGACTGGCGACTATAACACCATGGGATTTTTGACGGGCCTGAATTGCCCAGTTTGGAGGGTATCTCTGGATGGAGAGTTTCGCCAACATTTTGCTCGACTTGAAAATGTATTCCAATGTTCAATCGAGTTTTTCTTTTCCCACTATGCGAGCAACAAGTACGTGGAGTCGGGTTACCGTACCAAGTGGGAGAATTATGACATTCAGTTAAGAAAACGTATGCCAGAATTCCCATTCTCGAATATCTGGATGGCTCAGCAATTGCATTCTATGATTCCTGCTGGTTCAATTGTTCATCCGGCCATACTGAGTTCCTTGTCAAGTTGGGATTATTTCCCTCTCCCGAAAGATGTTCGCTCAAGTGCGAATGTGGGTGGATTTGGCATTGATGGATGCACTTCAGCATTAATTGGAGCAAGCCTTTCCTCACATGAATTGTGCTTCTGCATCACGGGTGATTTGGCCTTCTTCTATGACATGAATTCTTTGGGATGCAGGGAAATCGGTCCAAATTTGCGTATTCTTTTAATCAATAACGGTCTCGGCATGACATTTAAACTCTCTAATCATGTTGGTAGCCAAATTGGGCCGTCCGCTAATATATTTATTGCTGCAGAAGGCCACAATGCTGCAGCAAAGAGCGTTACGGGGAACCAATCGCCAGCTCGCGCTTGGGCTGAATCACTTGGGTTTAAATATCTTAGCGCATCTTCAAAAGAAGAATTCAATGCGGTTAAGGATATTTTTACTTCAAAGGATTCGGAAGCCCCGATTCTGTTTGAGTGCTTTACTCACGAAGAAGATGAGAGGACCGCACGAGACCTTATTGATTCTATCGATAGCAGAACTGATTCGAAGACGCAGCTTAAGAAAACGATAAAAAAGGTTCTGCCGAAATCGGTCATTGATTCACTGAAAAGCCTCAGACATTAAGCATCTTGAGGAAGGAAAAGCTTCTTGGGTAAATACAAGAATCTACTGGTGAATATCGGCTTATTCACATTAAATACGGTATCAACGAAATTGATTACATTTCTGCTGGTACCGCTATATACGTATTTCTTGACTGCGGCGCAGTACGGCGTGACCGACATGTCTCTTACGGTGGCGGGTTTGGTCACGCCTGTCGTTACCCTGTCCATCGGCGATGCCACCACTAGATATATCATCGATGATCCTGATGATAAGGAACGATATATATCTGTCGGGTTTTGGGTGACTTTGTTTGGTTGCCTGATTATGCTCCTTCTGCTTCCGCTACTGGGATTGCCCATATTCGGCGGACTCGGGAATTACAAATGGTTCTATCTTGCCTATTTTGCTTCATCCGCTTTCAATGCGTACTTGGCAAATGTGGCAAGAGGTTTGAACCAGATTAAACTCATCACCTGGGCATCTATAGCTTCGTCGCTTGTTTCGGCTCTATCGGCAGGTTTGCTCATCGGTCTGCTTAATTGGAAGGTCGAGGGATATTTTGTTTCGTTGATTTTCGGCGGGCTTGTTGCAATTGTTTTATATCTTATATTTGGTGGCTCATGGGAATACGTACGTATTCCCAAAAAGGAACGCGACCGTCATTTTCTTAGGAAGATGCTGCTGTATTCAGTGCCGCTGATGCCCAATGCTATCTTCTGGTGGGTTGGCACAAGTGTGAACAGGTTCTTCATTACCAGTATGCTCGGTATCGGTGCTTCCGGCTTATTTGCTGCGGCCAGCAAGATACCGAACGTAATGAATATGGTCTCTTCCACGTTTTGGCAGGCTTGGAGCTTGTCTGCATTCCAAGAGTTCAAGAAGACTGATACCGGCAAGTTCTATAGCAATGTGTTTGCGGTGTTTCGTACATTCTGTTTCCTCGCGGCATCAGGACTTATGTTGTTGACGCCGTGGCTCGCCTCATTGCTTTTGCAGAAGAAATTCTATGATTCGTGGCCTATTATTCCTGTCTTGATTCTTGCATTTCTGTTTAATGTGTTCGCAGGATTCTATGGAACGGTCTTTACTGCAAGTATGAAAACCAAACATCTAATGACATCGACTGCTGCTGCTGCGATCGTCGTTGTTGTTCTGACCTGGCTGCTCGTCCGTATCATGGGACTGCAAGGAGCTGCGTGGGCTATGGTCGGCAGCAACCTAGTTATGTATGTCATGCGTGTGGCTATGGCTCATCCGATTGTCAGGATAGCGGTGAACTGGCCTCTTATGCTGATCAATATCCTGATTGTAGCTGTTCAAGCATGCATAATGGCATGGCATCCATCCAGGTACTTGTTGATCTCTGGTGTGCTCTTCCTTCTTGTATGCATAGTATCTGCGTTGGATGCCTATCCATTCGTAAAATCTTTGGCAACTGCAATCAGCGGAAAGTCACTGCATAAAAATGGCAAACATGTCGGGAAATAGGGATTTAAGGAGATGAATAATGAGGATAGGAACCATTACCTTCCATTGTGCATATAATTTTGGTTCTGCACTGCAGACTTATGCACTCAGAAAATATCTCACGAATTTAGGCCATGATGTACATGTTATCGATTATCGGAGCGCAGATTTCAATGGGTATAAGATTTTTCGTGGAATAGGGGTTAAATCATTTATTGCAGATTTGCTCTTTCTTCCAGGTAATTTACGCAGGCGCAGCAGTTTTCAATCTTTCTGGCATAAATGTTTTGGCCTGACGAGCCGGACTTATGAGGGGGCTGATGCAGAGCGTTCTCTAGCTGAGGATTTGAAGGATTATGATGCACTGATTTGTGGTAGCGATCAGATTTGGAATTTGGATTGCACCTTAGGGCCTGTTCCTCCGTTCTTTCTTTCTTTCGCTTCTGATGGAACAAAGAAAATTGCGTATGCGCCTAGCTTGTCGCATGCCAAGTTTGAAGAAAAGAACTTCACTCTAGAAGATAAGAAGCATGTCTCCGAGTGGTTGAATCGTTTTGATGCACTTTCTGTGCGTGAGCTTTCTGTAGCAGGGCAGTTTCAGCAACTAACTAATAAGCATATTGTTGAAACGCTTGATCCGACGCTTTTGTTGAATTTAGAGGATTATCGACATATACAGGCTCCGCGACTTCCAAAGAAGCTGGAAGCAGGCAAATATATATTTGCATATACGTTATGGCCGAATAAAGATATGGTGCATTATATTGATAAATTGGCGGCAAAACGTGGACTAACTATCGTTTATTACTCTCAGAAGCCGATTCGGTATCAATCGCACGCGATCAATGTATGGGGAATTGGCCCAGCTGATTTTCTTACATTGATTGATAAGGCAAACTGTGTGATTTCGAACTCTTTCCATGCAACGGTGTTCTCCATTCTCTATGGCAAGCCATTTCTTACGTTTGGTACGGAAAAGAGTAGTTCTCGCATGAGAACGTTACTTGTCAAACTGGGTTTACCTGAAAAGCATCTTTTGCCTCCTGATTTCGAGGACGGAAGTAATGTTGAACCATTTGCCTCTGTACTGAATATGGCTCGACTTAATAATCTTCGTGCAGATTCTGAACGGTTCCTTAATGATGCACTGATGTAAAAACTCTCAACTAGTATTTGGCATGGAATTTATTGCATGCTGCTTTTTCAATTTTCATAGCATGTTTGAGTTAAGGAGTGCGGATATTTTCTTGGAGAGATAGTCATACAGCTCCTTATCTGAGATTTTGTGAGGATGTCTTGTTCCCGCCATGAGGGCGACTGGGATCCACCAGAGTATGGGCGGATCCCAGTCGTTTGTTTTGGGTTATTGTTTGGTCGTCACCACGCAGTTTGGTGTGACGTCGGTCACGGCCTGACCGCCCGAGACGGCCGCGGACTCGCCCTTCACGTCGTACAGCTTCCCGCCGTTGTCATCCGTCGTGGAACCATACGAGAACGACAGACCGGTCCTCGTGGAGCCCGCCGCGGGAACCGATAACGTCCGAATTCCTGCGCACTTTCGGTTTTGTTCTTCGTTGAGATGTTGAAGCGGGCATGGCCCGCGTCCTGTGTACGATTTTCAGTCGCCAAACAAAGAATCGCAATTGGAAAGCAGGACGCGCAGCCATGCCCGACAGCAACATCATACAGATCGACCAGAACCTGTTCGAGACCAAACTCGACCGGCTGGTCACCGAGAAGATGACCCAGATCCTCAACGCCATGCTCGACGCCGAGGCCGACGAGATCACCGGGGCCGCCAGATACGAACGCAAGGAGGGGCGCAAGGCGTACAGGGCCGGCCACTACGAACGCACGCTCACGGCAAAGGCGGGCAGGCTCGAGCTCAGGGTGCCGAAACTCAAGGGCGCGGTCTTCGAATCCGCGGTCATCGAACGCTACCGCAGGCGGGAGTCCAGCGTCGAGGAGGCGTTGATGGAGATGTACCTGGCGGGAGTGAGCACCCGTCAGGTCGACGACATCAGCAAACTGCTGTGGGGTGACAGGATGCCATCCCAGACCCTTTCCGACAAGCTCAAGCGCGTGTATGACGACATCGACCGATGGCGCACCCGGCCATTGGAATCCGAATACCCGTACGTGTTCATGGACGGCGTGTGGCACAAGCGCTCCTGGGGCGGAAGCGTGGAGAACGTCAGCGTCCTCGTCGCCATCGGCGTCAACGCGGAGGGCCACCGCGAGGTCATCGGCGTGACGGAGGGCATGAGGGAGGACGCTGCCAGCTGGGAGCAGTTCATACGAAGCATGATCGAACGCGGTTTGAAGGGCGTGCGCCTCGTGGTCGGCGACCGGTGCGCGGGACTCGTCTCCACGGTGAACTCGATGCTTCCCCGGGCGAAGTACCAGCGGTGCATGGTGCACTTCATGCGCAACGTGCTCTCGAAGGTGCCGCCCAACCACCGGGATTGGGCGTCCGGATAACGCCCGAATTCTTGCGCACTTTCGGATTCCGGCCCTGACGTAAGAGGGCATGGCCCGCGTCCTGTGTACGATTTTCATTCGCCAAAACAAAAAACCGCGATTGGAAGCCAGGAGACGGAACCATGCCCGAGAACATCATACAGATCGACCAGAACCTGCTCGAGACCAGGCTCGACCGGCTGATCACCGAGAAGATGACGCAGATCCTCAACGCGATGCTCGACGCCGAGGCCGACGAGATCACCGGGGCCGCCAGATACGAGCGCAGCGGGGGACGGAAGGCGTACAGGGCCGGCCACTACGAACGCAAGCTCACCGCCAAGGCCGGCAGGCTCGAGCTGAAGGTGCCGAAACTCAAGGGCGCCCTGTTCGAGTCCGCGGTGATCGAACGCTACCGGCGGCGCGAGCAGAGCGTCGAGGAATCCCTGATCGACATGTACCTGGCGGGCGTGAGCACCCGCCAGGTCGACGACATCAGCCAATTGCTGTGGGGAGACCGCATGCCCTCGCAGACATTGAGCGACAAGCTCAAAAGGATCTACGGGGAGATCGACCAGTGGCGCACGAGGCCGTTGGAATCCGAATACCCGTACGTGTTCGTGGACGGCGTGTGGCACAAGCGCTCATGGGGCGGGCACGTGGAGAACGTGAGCGTCCTGGTCGCCATCGGAATCAACGCGGAGGGGCATCGCGAGGTCATCGGCGTCACGGAGGGCATGAGGGAGGACTCGGCCAGCTGGGAGCAGTTCTTCAGAGGCATGATCGAACGCGGCCTGAAGGGCGTCAGGCTCGTGGTCGGCGACCGATGCGCCGGACTGGTGGCCACGGTCGGCTCGATGCTGCCCAAGGCGAAGTACCAACGCTGCATGGTGCATTTCATGCGCAACGTGCTCTCCAAGGTCCCGCCGATCCACAGGGAATGGGCGTCCGCCGCCCTGAAGGCGGTATTCGCCATGGAAAGCCGGGAATCCGCGCTGGACAAAGCCGAACAAGTCGCCGCGGAGATGAGGTCTAGGAGGCTGAGGGCCGCCGCCAACTGCCTGCGGGAGGGCGTCGGCGAGACGACGACCTACCTGCTGGACGAGTTCCCGGACGGGCACCGCAGGCGCATCCGCACGAACAACATGATCGAGCGGTTGAACAGGGAGATCCGCCGGCGCACGCGCGTCGTGGGCGGCTTCCCCGACGGGAACAGCGCGCTCATGCTCGTCTGCGCGCGCATCCGGTACGTCACCGCGAACGAATGGTCGACCCGCCGCTACCTCGACATGTCCCGGTTCGATGACAACCTCGTGGAAGCGAACTGATCATCGTCCCATGGACGGGCACGACCCTAAGTGCGCAAACCTTCGGGCACTACCCGAGGAAGGTAGTGCCCGAAAAGTTACGCACTTTGGATCATGGCCGTCCATGGAGCGATGAT